>PVBE010511086.1_pt1 | contig 80348 bp, 75 predicted proteins | sample 1631181 | NCBI WGS metagenome assembly PVBE01 (sample SAMN08397723, study PRJNA350692) | Marine metagenome, whole genome shotgun sequencing project. | isolation source: water | place: Pacific Ocean | collected 2012-04
TGGTGCCGAAGGTGGGACTCGAACCCACACGCCCTTGCGAACACAGGATTTTGAATCCAGCGCGTCTACCAATTCCGCCACTTCGGCCATTGAGCCACTTCTAGCTTCAACCTCACTTCAGACCGCCACTGCCCGCGCTGTAGGCAGTGGAGGTTACGACCAGCGGTCCTCGTCCTTCTGTTCCGCTTTGCACGGTCCGAGAATTTCGGCGTACACGACGGCTTTGCGAGCCGTGGTCGGCGTCAACCGCCATGACGTGGCCGCTCGCTTCGACGGACCCCTCGGCATCGCCTCGCTGATCTTCTGCTGCATCAACTCGCCGATCCGCTTAGGGGGTGTCGCTGCTCTGCGGGCCTCTTCGGCACGACGCATGGCCCGCTCTTCTTCTTCACGAGCCCGCTGTTCGGCCTCATACGACCGTTGCTCAATCTGTTCCAGCAACGCGCGCACATCCATGACCGGTGCGGCAACCTCTGGCGCCGGCTCTTCGGCCAACTCCGTATCCGGAGCCGGTGCTGCGGTCCGCTGGGGTCTGGCCGGTTCCGCTCTCGGTCGAGGCTGCTCGAAAGGATCGCCGCCACCGGGAAAGGGCCATCCACCCCATTCATCGTCGTCGTCGTCCTCTTCGATCGGAGTCGACGCAGGAGGGGTCGCTTCCTGGCCTTCCTGTCGCCGTTTCCGTTCGTCCTCTCGCTGCTGCGCCTGTTCCAGCGCCTTGGCACGCTTGCGGCGCTCCAACAGTGCCGAAACGATGGTGAACAGCAGAAAAAGGATAAAGAGGAGCTGTTCCACGGACTAACTCTCGGTGCTTTCGTCCGAATCGGAAATCGACTGTCTCATGTCCGTATCGGACTGAATGTTACGCATTCGATAATAATCCATGATGCCAAGATTGCCACCTCGGAACGCTTCGGCGATGGCTTTGGGCACCTCCGCTTCGGCCTCTTTCACGCGCGCAGACATCTCTTCGGTGAGTGCCGTCATCTCCTGCTCCCTGGCCTGCGCCATGGCACGACGTTCCTCGGCCTTGGCCTGAGCGATCTTGAGATCTGCATCCGCCTGTTCGGTCTGCAACTTGGCTCCGATGTTGTCGCCCACGTCCACATCGGCGATGTCGACGGATAGAATCTCGAAGGCCGTACCGGAATCGAGTCCCTTGCCGAGAACAGTCTTGGAGATCGAGTCCGGATTCTCCAACACCTTCTTGTGCGTCTCTGCTGAACCGATCGTGGTCACGACACCTTCACCGACGCGGGCGATGATCGTCTCTTCACCGGCGCCACCGACGAGGCGGTCGATGTTGGCGCGCACCGTGACTCGCGCCGTCGCCTTCACCTGGATTCCGTCTTTGGCGACCGCCGCAATCAAGGGTGTATTAATGACTTTCGGGTTCACCGAGACCTTCACCGCTTCCAGCACGTCGCGTCCTGCCAGGTCGATGGCGGCTGCGCGCTCGAAGGTGAGTTCGATGTTGGCCTTGTCGGCACTGATCAGGGCCAGGATGACCAGTTCCACGTGACCACCGGCCAGGAAATGGGCTTCCATCCTTGCCAGAGGCACCTCGATGCCTGCCTTCTCGGCGCTGATCTTCGGCCGCACGATCGCACCCGGTGGCACCTTGCGCAGGCGCATTCCGACCAGATCACGGAAAATGCTGACCTTCACGCCGGAGAAGTAGGCCGTCACCCACAGCCCGATGGGCACGAAGTACGTGAACAGGCTGAGGAAAATGATGATGGCAAAGAGAATCGCCAGATAAAAGAGAGCTTCCATCGTGTCTACACTCCTTCTCGTCCAGAATCGTCGACCGGATCTTCAACCGATGTTTCCGCCGACGGGTCTGTCGACGCTTCGGCGGCCTCAGCTGGCGCTTGAGATTCGGTGACGTTGGGGGAATCTGTGTCGTCACTTCGTTCAACAACAACGCGATTTCCGTGAATTTCGATAATTTCGATGCGCTCACCGGCGTCGAGAAAACTTCCTTGGGTTACGATGTCGAGGACTTCTTCGCCAAATCGACCGCGGCCACTCGGGCGCAAGTCGGTCATGGCCGTGCCGATCTCGCCTTGCCGTTGTGCCAGTCCGTCTGGCGCCGACGTAAAGCCCGACGCACGATCGGTCTTGCCTTCATTCACCATCCGCCGCCAAGCGCGATTGTGAACCAGCATCCACACCATGGCGGCTGTGCCAGCCATACCCAGGGTGCCAATGATGACGGCTGCCTCTGGGCCCAGGCGACGGTAGGCGAACAAGACACCGATGCAGACGGTACCGAATCCGAGGACACCAAAGATGTTCATCCCCGGGATGACAAAGATCTCGAGCAAGATCAACAGGAATCCGAGAATCAGCAGGCCGATGGCGTAGACCCAGGGAAGACCATCGCCGGCAACCCATTCGATCATCGCGTAGCCACTCTCATTCGGACTCTCATTGTAGCCTTCATATGGCGCGTACGACGATACGGCTGCCATGGGCGCTGATGATTTTGACCGTCGTTTGTTGAGCGATGAACTCGCCCTCGGCAATGATGTCAAGACGACGCCCATCGAAGGAGCCAATGCCCACCGGTCGCAACTCGGATACGGTAACGCCCGTGAGTCCGACCAATTCCTGATCCTGCGTGGTCGGTGCCGAGACATAACCATCCGAAGCCTTCGTGTCGCTGCTCAGAATCAGGCGATTGAAGGCGGCCACCTTGGGTAGCGACTTCAGCACGAAGACCGAAACGGCCACCGCGCCGATCATGGACAGGGCGAATTGCCCCACTACGGCGCCGATTTGATCGACACTCCAGAACGTGAACTCGGGCAGCCTCGTCAGTAGGACGCTTGCCAACATGCAGACGATGCCTGCCACGCCCGCGAAACCGAATCCGGGAATCAGGGCGATTTCAACAAACAGCAGCACCAGACCGATCCCGAACAAGACCAGCTCTTCCCAGTTGGCCAGATGCACGATGAGATGACTGCCGAAAAACAGGGCCAGGGCCATCAGCGCCAACGAGCCACCTAACCCCCAGCCCGGCGTGCGCACCTCGGCGATGAGGCCGAAGATCGCCACCGACAGAAGAATGGAGGTGACGATGGGGTGTGTGAGCAGACGCACCACACGTTCTGCCCAGTTGATCTCGATCTCTACAACCTTGGCGTCTCCCAGATCGTAGATCTCCAGCATCTGCTGCAGCGATCCGGCCGTCTCGTCCGCGATCCCATACTGAAGGGCCTGTTCCGTCGTCAGTGTAGCCGGCTGGCCCACCTCGTCTGAAAACCCGGGGATGTAGATGCGTTCGTCCACCATCGCCTCGGCGATTTCCGTGTCTCGATCGGTGCGCTCGGCAGTGGCCCGCATCTCGGCGCGCATGACCGACACATACTTGTCTCCCGCCTTTTCGCCGCCACCCGAAACGGGTGTGCTCGCACCGATGGTCCCGCCCTTGACCATCACGATCTTGTCACAGGCAAGAGAGATAAGGGCACCAGCGGAGATGGCGCGGTTGTTGATGAAGGCGATGGTCAGCAGATCCGCGTCCAGAATCGCATCACGAATGATGGTTGCTGCATCAACCCTTCCCCCGAAGGTGTCGATATCGAACACCAGCGCATCAATTCCGGCTGAATCGGCTTCCTCCACCACACGTTCCACGTAGGCCGTCAGCCCCGGATCGATCATTCCGCCTTCGGTGTCGACGGTGCGCAGTTTGAGCAGATGTACGACCGGTTTGGCCACCGTCGGTATCACACCGTCCGTCAGCTGCACCGAACCGGTGTCGGCAACGGCCCATCCGGCAACCAAGACACAGAGGGCCAGACACATGAATCGGTGGCCGAATCGTGGATTCAACAAGGAGGGTCGGGCGTGGGAGATTGGGTTCATTGAACTCACCATGGGGAGGCTACAGTGTACCCTGTCCGCAAGAGGGCTGTCAACGACGACGTGGCCTCGTTGACCCTGAGAAGGACCCCGGCCTACCTTGGGCTTCCGTCATGCTTTTGACCCCATCCTGCCCGGAGCGTTCCCATGTCTTCTGAGACCCCCTTCGACCTGCTGCTCACCGGTGGTCATGTCGTGGATCCCGCCAATGGCGTAGATGGCGCGGCAAATGTCGCTATTCGAGACAACAAGATCGCCGCCGTCGGCAGCCAGGTGTCAGGCCCGGCGACGCACACAGTTGACTGCAGCGGCCTGTGGGTCGTACCGGGTCTGCTCGATATCCACGTCCACACCTATATCACCCGCAGCTCCAGTGTCGGTGGTTTTGGGGGCAGCGTAGATGGCGATGCGCACTTCCTCAAGGAGGGCGTCACGACCTGTGTCGACACTGGCACGGCCGGCAGCGAGGAGATCGCTCACTTCCGCGAGACGGTGATCGAACGCTCGAAGATTCGCATGTATGCCTATGTGAACATCTCAGCACCAGGCATGGGTGATCCGGAACAGACGGTGAGCAATCTCGATCCGAAGAAGGCGGCTGCTGCCGCCAGCGATCACAGCGATGTGGTGGTCGGCATCAAGACGGCCCACTACTGGACGAAGCTGCCTTTCGATGAGGCTCATCCGCCCTGGGCCTCGGTGGATCTCTCCGTGGAAGCGGGCGAGATCTGTGGCATGCCGGTCATGGTCGACTTCTGGCCTCGGCCCCCGGAGCGCCCTTACGACGATCTGATCCTCAAACACTTGCGGCCCGGTGACATCCACACCCACGTCTTCGCACGGCAGTTCCCTATCGTGGATGAGCAGGGAAAGGTGTACGATCACATGTTCGCCGCACGCGAACGAGGGATCCACTTCGACGTGGGCCATGGCGCGGCCAGTTTCTGGTATCGCAATGGCGTACCCGCCATCGATCAGGGATTCCCGCCCGATTCGATCAGCACCGATCTGCATATGGGCAACATCCATGGCCATGTTCACTCGATGCTCGACACGATGGCCAAGTGTATGGCCATGGGCATGGACTTCAACGAGGTCATCTATCGCTCTACCGTCACCCCCGCCAAGGCGATTGGACACACCGAACTGGGGACCTTGTCACCCGGTGCCATCGCCGACGTGGCCGTGCTGCGTCGCACGCCCGGACAATACACGTTGCGGGACTGTGGCTGGGGTCGGATCGCCGCCGATGAACGCCTGGAATGTGAACTGACGGTCCGTGAGGGTCAGATTCTCTGGGATCGACCAGGTCTGTCCTGCCCCGATTGGACCGGCGGCGGCCCGGATTACTTCAATCTACCTGGCACACAGGGTCGCGGTGTCGTCAGACTGTGGCGTGACTGATGGCCGAGACGGATTCCATCACGTCCTGGCGCACCCACCGATGGCCGCTTCTCGCCTATTTCGTCCTGGGGTTGCTGCGTCTGGGTCATCCCCTGGACTTGGTGGAAGCCATCGCCCTGACCCGGGCGGATCTGGCCTTCTCAGACTGGCTGCACTTTGGTTATTCTCCCGGATACCTGCTGTTGCTGAACGCGTGGGCGTCGCAGTCGGTGAGCCCGGGATGGCTGCATGCATTCGGTTGGCTGACCGGCCTGGTTGGATTGGTTCTCACACCACGTGTCCTGCGCGGTCTGGGTGGCGTTCATGCCAGCACGGGCGCGATGTGGTTCATCTGTTGTTCCCCCTTCATCGTCGGTCACGTAGTACGTGTGTCGCCCTCCAGTCTCGCACTGATCACGATCGTAGTGTCGTACCTCTGCTTTCTTGAGTTTCTCCGTGCTGGAAATGGTCAGTGGCTGGTGGGCTGGGTTGCGGCCAGCCTCGCCGCACAGATGCTTCACGGCGGTCTTTACGTCCTGCCCCTGATGCAGTCTGCGTGTATGTTGATCACACGAGAACGCACCCACGCACGCCAGAAGCTGTGGTGGATCGCCCAGATTCTTCCCCTCGCCCTGTTTGTCAGCCTGTTCGCCGACCCGCTCACCCGATTCCTACAGCAGAGAATTGGCAAAGTCCCGGCACCCATGCAGATCGTCGAGGGACTGGGGCGAGTAGCTGGGGGCATGACGCTGTCGGGAACGTTGGCCACGGCGGCGCTGATCCTGTTCCTGATCGTGTTGGGTCTTCGCGCCCAACAGGGCAACCGGCGAGACCCGAAACGCATCCTGCTCACCATGGGTTGGCTCGTGCCGGGTGCCATCTGGTTGTTGTGGCTCCCCTACCCCTTCTATGCCTTGATCGCTGCCGTTTTTCTCGCCGTCGCCGTAAGCACGGGGATCCGCACCTGTCCCCAGTGGGGGCGACAGGTCCTGTGGACAGCCATCTTTGCCGTCTATGCCTGGGGTCACGTGGCGGTGCTGCGATGACGACGATCCGCTGGGGAATTCTGGGATGCGGCGACGTATGCGAGGTGAAATCGGGTCCGGGTCTGCAAAAGGCGGAAGGATCTGAGTTGATAGCTGTCATGCGCCGGGACGCAGAGCGAGCCGAAGACTTCGCCCGCCGACACAATGTGCCCGCCTGGACGTCGGATGCCGATGGCCTGATCGGAAACACCGACGTGGACGCCGTCTATATTGCCACACCGCCATCGACACATTTGGAATTGACGCGCAAGGTGGCCGCGGCGGGCAAACCGGTGTATGTGGAAAAGCCGATGGCCCCCGACGAAACGCAGGCACAGCAGATGCACGACGTCTGCACGGAGGCGGGGGTACCCTTGTTCGTCGCCTACTACCGGCGACGATTGCCCATATTCCTTCAGGTGGAGAGATGGCTGAAGGAAGGCGCCATCGGCGACGTTCGATTCGTCAACATCCGACTGTTCAGCGGCCCTTCACAAGCTGATCTGTCGGGAGCCGGTGTGGGTTGGCGCGTGCAAGCGGATGTGGCTGGCAAGGGTGGCTACTTCCACGATTTAGGCTGTCATCAGCTCGACGTGCTCGACTATCTGCTGGGCCCCATTCACGACATGTCCGGTCAGTCTGTGAATCAGGCTGGACTCTACGATTGTGACGATGCCGTCACCGCCGCCTGGGGACATTCTTCGGGCGTGGTGGGCAGTGGTCTCTGGGTCTTCACCGCCTTCAAGGACAGCAGGACGGAGCAGATCGAGATTGTCGGCAGTGAAGGCCGCATTTTCTGTTCTGCCTTTGATCTCGCCGCTCCGCTACGGCTAGAGCGGCCCGCGGGAACGATCAAGGACGTCACCATCGCACCTCCCAATCACGTTCAACAACCACTGATCCAGAGCGTCGTTGACGAGTTGCTCGGTCGGGGACAGTGTCCGAGTACTGGTGAGTCGGCCTTGCGGACAGCACGTGTCATGGACCGTGTATTGGGTACGGGATAACGGCCTGCTCGAGTCGTCGAGATGACCCCCTTCGCATCCCCATGCTGGAAAACCCACGCCTAGTGCCGTTGAAACTGCCTCACATGTCCAGGTGGCTGCTAGCTGGGTTAATGGCTGGACTGCTCTCGTCTGCGCGAGTGGATGCCGCTTCTCCTGTGGGCCTGATCAACGAGGAGGCCGAACCGAACGCCGGTTTTGGTAATACCGCTGCTGGAAATGAGCTCTTCATTGTTGCCGGTGTTGCTTCCGGAGACTACAAGGCCAAGGACGCCGGGTATGCCCTCGTTTTCAGAAAGCGCGGCAAGCGGTGGACCCTTGAAGACGGGCTGTTCGACCCAGATGCTCGTGAGGGCGACCGATTCGGCTGGCGCGTCGCCGTCGCTGGCAGCACTGCTTTCGTGTCGGTGCTGAGTCGTTATGATTCGACCCTGACGCGGATGCGCCGCGAACTCCCGTCGTTAACGGGGAATACCCCGACCAGCAATCAGGCGCGGTTTTCGTCTACGTGCTGCGGGGCAAGAAGTGGGTTCAGCGGCAGATGCTGCAACCCGATGGCCGTTTCCCCAACGATTATTTCGGTTACTCCATCGCCGTTTCCAGCAATGCTCTGCTTGTGGGCGCACCCAAGGCGAAGTGGATGGGTGTCGACGTCGGAGCCGCCCACGTCTTCGAACCTGATTCGCTGGGCAACTGGGTCGAAACACAGCGCCTGACCGCCAGCGACGGAGGTGGTACTCAGATTTTGGATGGAGTATCAGCCTCGACGGCGCGGGCCATCATCGGCGCCCCCAATGGTGGGGATCTGAGGCAGGAGTTCTACAACAGACTCGGCGCAGCCTACGTCTTCGAGCGAGATGAGCAGGGACGCTTCGTCGAGACCCAGCGACTGGCTCACGAAGATCCCGTCGCCCTCTACGTCTACTGAGCGGCCGCCGCCCTACGATCAACGCCCCCAGTCCAAGGCGATCCCGTAGAATCGCGTAGAGATTCGTGATGAGGCGTTGCTAGCTCGTGTTGCGATCAACGCCGCCAGTCTGCTCCTGTAGGCTCCTGGAACACCCTCAATTCAAACATGGGCACCACGGCGAGCAGATGGTCGAAGATGTCTGCTTGAATCCCCTCGTAGTTCGCCCATTCAATGTCATTCGTAAAGACGTAGATCTCGATGGGCAGTCCCTTGGGGGTGGGCGCCAGCTGCCGGATCAGGAACGTCAGGTCTTGATGGATCTTCGGATGTTTCCTCAGGTACGCTGCCACGTAGACGCGGAAGGTGCCCACATTCGTCAGGCGTCGTCCGTTGATCAACTCCTCGGTATTGACCCCCTTTTCTTCGTTGTAGCGCTCCACCTCGGCACGTCGAGCTCGAAGGTCATCGCTTAACAGTTCGAAGCATTCGAAACGCTCCAGCATCTTCTGATCACACAACCGAATCGTGCTCATGTCGATGTAGATGGCCCGCTTGATTCGGCGCCCGCCACTCTCCGACATGCCGCGCCAGTTCTTGAACGATGTTTCCACCAGTTTGTAGGTCGGGATGGTGGTAATCGTCTTGTCCCAGTTCTGCACCTTCACCGTGTGCAAGGCGATGTCGATGACATCTCCGTCGGCGCCGAAGGCCGGTGCTTCAATCCAGTCGCCAACCCTCACAAGCCGGTTCGCAGTAATCGTGACGCTGGCGACAATGTTGAGAATCGTGTCCCGGAAGACGAGGATGATCACCGCCATCAGAGCGCCCACGCCCGACAGCAGAACCCATGGTGATCGACCCGTGAGCACGGCCACCGTCATCAGACCACCGAGGATGTAAACCACGAGTTTGACGATCTGGGCATAACTCTTGATCGGCACCTCGCTGGCGCTGGCAAAGTCGTTCGACAGTTCCTGAAAGGCGTTGATCATGGCGCCGGTGATCAGCAACAGCACCAGCATCAACGTCGCACTGACCGCCTGGCGTACCAGAGCTTGATCGCCGGGCAGGGCGTCGGCCCCGTAGTAGAGGACGATCACCGGGGCCAGCAGGGCCATACGTCGAAGGACATCACGCTGCAGCAGCACATCGTCCACACGGGTACGTGTCGTGCGAATCAACCCACCGATCCAATGAACCAAGATCTGGCGCGTCACGACATTGCTTACCCATGCCAGGATCAGCACCGCCACTGCGCGAACAAAGGGCGCCGCAGCCCCATGTGTGTTCATCCATGCCTGCAACTGCTGCCACATCTCACTCATTTGCTGCCTCTTGGCACCGGGGCTGCCGGCACACGATTCAGGGTTTCCATTGTTCACCGGGGTGGGGTAGATTCTGCTACCTAATATGGGGCCCCATCCGGCAATCTGGTTGCTTCATTTCTACGCCGCCACCGTCCTGAAGTTCACCGTCCTGGAAAACCTGCTCCCGTGACAACGACGATTGCTCCCGACCAAAAGCTCGCCCGTCTCGAGCAGTCCCTCGAACAGGCCATGCTGGCCGAACGAGTGCGGCTGGGACGGCGGCTGGGAAAACTGCGTGAGAGTCTCGAAGCGGGACGACCTCCGAAACGACTGACCGCCGATCTGGAGCACATCTCTCAGCAACTGAATCGCTCGAAACGTACCCGGCGGCAACGGGACCTGGCATTGGAATCGGTCACCATTCGGTATCCGGATGAGTTGCCGATCAGCGCCCGCGTCGACGACATCCGACAGGCCATCGAGCAAAACCCGGTTGTCATCATCGCCGGGGATACGGGTTCTGGGAAGACGACGCAGATCCCGAAAATCTGTCTCCAGGCGGGGCGAGGGGGCCAGGCACGCATCGCCGTCACGCAGCCCCGGCGAGTGGCGGCACTTTCGTTGTCCCGGCGTCTGGCCGAAGAGATAGAGGTGGAATGGGGACAGCAAGTGGGCGCCAAGATCCGCTTTCGTGATCAGACCGCCCCGCAGACACTGGTGAAGTTCGTGACCGACGGGATGCTACTGGCCGAGATCCGCTCGGATCGCGATCTGCTCGAATACGACACTCTCATCGTCGACGAAGCCCACGAGCGCTCCCTGAATATCGACTTTCTCCTCGGTTATCTCCGGTCGCTGCGAGAGCGTCGCCCCGATCTCAAGATCATCATCACGTCGGCGACGATCGACACGGAGAGTTTTTCTGAGGCCTTTGACGATGCACCCATCATCGAAGTGTCGGGACGCATGTTCCCGGTCGAAGTCCGGCATTGGTCTTTGGAGGAGCTGTTTGAGACGGAATCAGGAGACCTCTCCTACACCGACGGCGCCGGGACCGCCGTAGAGCGTCTGCTGGCCGAGGGTGGCCGAGGCGATGTCCTGGTCTTCATGCCATCGGAACACGATATCCGCGAAACCCGGGATCTACTGACCGCTCGATTGGGCGCCGCCAAGGGGCTCGGCTCTGTAGAGGTGATGCCTCTGTTCTCGCGGTTGTCCGCAGCCGAGCAACACCGGGTCTTCGGCGAACACAGCGGACGCCGTGTCGTGATCGCGACCAACATCGCCGAGACATCACTGACAATTCCGGGCATTCGATTCGTGGTGGACACGGGTCTTGCTCGAGTAAGTCGGTACAACCCTCGCACACAGACCCAGCGTCTGCCCATCGAAGCCGTCAGCCAGTCGAGTGCCGAGCAGCGCAAAGGTCGCTGTGGTCGTGTTGCGGAAGGAATCTGCGTGCGACTGTACAGCGAAGAGGACTTCGGCTCGCGCCCTGAATACACACAACCCGAAATCCAGCGTGCGAATCTGGCCGACGTCATTCTCCGCATGCTCGATCTGGAGTTCGGGGAGGTGGAGAAGTTCCCCTTCATCGATCCACCGCAACCGGCCGCCATCAAGGGTGGGTACCAACTGTTGGAGGAACTGGGCGCCATCGATCGAGACAAGCGACTTACGCGTCTCGGCGTCGACATGGCTCACCTGCCCATCTCCTCCACTGTGTCGCGCATGATCCTCCAGGCCCATGCCGAAGGCGCCCTGCCCGAAGTGCTCGTCATCGCTGCCGCGATCTCGGTTCAGGATCCGCGCGAGCGACCCACAGACAAGGCAGCCGAAGCCGATGCCCAGCATCGCCGCTTCCTCGATCCACGTTCAGACTTCGTCTCTCTCTACAACATCTGGCATGCCTACCACGACCGACTCGAGACCGGTACGCAGAGTCAGATGCGGCGTTTCTGCCGCGAGCACTTCCTGTCCTTCATGCGTATGCGCGAGTGGCGGGATATTCATGCGCAACTGACAGCCACTCTGCGGGAAAAGGGCGGCTTCCGGCTCGATGTTAGTTGTCTCGGACGAGATGCGGCACCGAGTCGCTCGGCCTCCGCTGCGGGACAGAATGTGGCGGAACAAGGCGTGCGGATCGGCGCCGAGGCCTACGACGCGATTCATCGCTGTATTCTGACAGGCCTGTTCAGCAACGTGGCGCAGAAGAAGCAGGAACCCGGGGCGTTCAATCTCTACAACGCAGCACGCGGCCGTCAGGTGATGCTTTTCCCCGGATCGAGTCTGTTCCAACGACCCGGCAAACAGAAAGACTCCAAGACACCGGCTCGCAAGACGTCGAATCCGGCTTGGGTTGTGGCGGCGGAGATGGTGGAAACGAATCGACTCTATGGCCGCACGGTGGCTGCCATCGAACCGGCTTGGATCGAGCAACTCGGTGCGTATCTGTGTCGCGTCAGCCATCGAGATCCACACTGGAGCCGATCTGCTTCTCGGGTGCTCGCACACGAAACCGTACGCCTCCATGGACTGGTGATCGCCAACCGCCGAGTTGGCTATAGCCGAATCGCGCCACGAGAAGCGACAGACATCTTCATTCGCGAAGCCCTGATCGCCGATGAGGTCGATGGCATCACCCATCCCTTTCTTGATCACAATCGACAGCTGTTTGCCCGTCTGGAAGCCTGGCAGGCGCGTCAACGACAGTGCCACGCTGTCGATCTGGACAATGCATTTCACGATTTCTATGCCAAACACCTGCCGGAGGGTGTCGGCGCGGTTGCGGATCTGAACAAGCTGATCCGCGAACAAGGCGGCGACGATTTCCTTTTCGCTGACGAGGGGCAGCTGCTGGGTGGGAATGATCTCGACCTCGACGATGAGGCCTTTCCCACCGCCATCGAGTTGGACAACGGTGAACAATTGCCCCTGTCCTACGCCTACGCACCCGGGCAGGATGAAGACGGTGTGACCTTGCGCGTCCCCTATCGATTGATGGATGCGGTTCGCCCGGATGTATTGGAGTGGTTGGTTCCAGGACTGCGTCTGGAGAAGATCACCTGCCTCTTGCGATCCCTGCCCAAAGCGCTGCGCAAGCGTTTTGTGCCAGTGCCGGAGACAGCACGCCAACTGGCGCCGAAGCTTTCACCCGGTGATGGGTCCTTCCTCGATGCACTCGAGATCTGCGTCGAGAAAGAACTCGGCATCAAGGTGCGTCGCTCAGAGTGGGATGCCAATCAGATCCCACCGCATCTGAGTCTGCGCGTGGAGGTGGAGGGCCGGGGGGGCAAGACCATCGTCGCAGGACGTGATCTGTCGTCGCTGGCCTCCCACCTGGAGAAACCGACCATCACACCTGAGCAATCAGGAGACGCCTGGCAGCAGGCCGTGAAACCGTGGGAGCACGATGAGGTGACCGAGTGGACCTTCGCGGACCTCCCCGAACGACTGGAGGTGACGGAGGTTTCGGGCGTTCCGGTCTTTGGTTTCCCGGGGCTGCTATTGAGTGACGATAGTGTTCACGTGCGCGTCTTCGCCAAACGCGAGCAGGCAGAATCCTCCACACCGGCAGGTCTGGTACGTCTGTGTGAACTGGCCATGCCCCAGGAAGTCGCCTGGCTGCAGAGAGAACTGCGCAATCTGCGCCATATCGTGGGCGACCACCGGTCCCTCGGCGAACCCGCTCAACTCGAGGCTCAGGCCTACCAATCGGTGGCCCGGCATCTGTTTTTGCCCCCACCACTTCTGCCCCTGACCCAGGCACGCTTCTCGGCTCGTGTATTAGAGGCCCAGGTGCGTCTCAATGGCCTGTCGGAGCGATATCTGGACAGTGTGGAGCAGATCATCGATTGGAGGAAACAGATCATCGCCATGGGCCAGCCCTACCCCGAGTTGGCAACCGACCTCGAGAGACTGCTGCCCACAGGTTTTCTGGCCACAACCGATGTGGAGAGGATGCCGGACCTGGTGAGATATCTGAAAGCCGTCCACATCCGCGCGGATCGTTTCCGCGCTGACGGCTCACGGGACCGGACCAAGGCACGCCTGATCGAGCCATTTGATCAGCATCTCGAGCGCCTGCGTTCGGCCCTGCTGGAGGCCGGATCTGCCCAACGTGTACAGATGGACGTGTATCGATGGCTTCTCGAGGAATACCGCGTTTCCATCTTCGCTCAGGAGTTGGGCACGGCCCAGCGGGTGTCTCCCAAGCGTCTGGAGACCCAGCTGGAGGCGGTGGACAAGGCAGGCGGCTAGAAACCGGCCCTTGTGGATAACACTTGATCCTCAGCGTACACAACCTATATATATAGGACGTCGTGGCCTCGAAATGGGGCCCATCCGCTTCTCCCATCCGTCGGAATGGAATGGAAGCTCTCGAAATGCCCGCCATGCTGGGTTCCCTCGCCATCTCTCTTAGCGTCATTGTCGCCAAGGTGATGACGACCCAGTTGATCGGCCAAATGAACCGCCAGATCAACGAGGTGGCTCAGATCAAGAGCGAAGCTATGGGTCGGTTGAAGGCTGCCCAGAGCCAGAAGGCGATTATCGACGGGAACAAGAGTATTCTGGACACGAAGGCGGCCAAGATCGAGACGAAGATCAGGCGACTGAAAAAGGAAATGGGCGAGATGAAGGAAGAGGAATCGGCGCGTCGGGAGCGCGCGAAGGCTCGCCGGGTTTCCTGATTTCGCCGGGGGCGGGTTGGACCGACCGCGAACATCTTAAAAAAGGCGCCCCGTCATCGTCGACGGGGCGCCTTTTTCATGTACAACTGTTCGTGCAGACTGGCTGCTGACCTGTGAACTCGCCGGTCTTTGGACGACGATCCAACGCCGCAGTCAGACGTTGGCCTTGAGCCAGGTGTAACACCTCTCATAACCCACCCCGCCTCCGGCCTCCGGACCTTCGTATTCGGCAGTCCAGGCTCCATCATATCCGGCCTTCTTCACACACTCCAGGGCGTGATGCAGATGGATCTCACCCTCGCCGAGGGCGGCACCCTTGTAGTTCTCTCTGGAACCGGTGCCATCCTTCATATGCGTATGAAAGACGTAGGGCGCGAGGATCTCATAGAAATGGTCGATCTTGTCCAGATCATGGCCGTACCACCGGTAGTTCATGGTGTCGAGATTGACGCCCAGCCGTGAGGAGCCGACCCGCTCGATCAGACTCAATTGCCAGTCGCCGTCATTCGTTGACACGCCGTGGTTGTCCAAGGCGATACGAACATTGAACTCCTCGAGAAAGTCGGCACACTCCTTGAAGGCTTCGAGCATCATACCATCCCACTCCCCTTCGTCCACGAGACCTCCGCGATTCCACCCCCCATCAGAGCGAACGATGTCCGTACCCGTATGGGTGATGATTTCGCAGACACGCCGATAGCGCTTCACCTGGGCCTCCCAATCTGATCGCTCGGCCTGAATGAAATCGTTGCCGGCGGCGACGGCGGAGATATTCATGCCCACACTGTCGAACAACTCCCGCACCTGTTCGGCGCGGCGGCCGTCATCGTCGTTGGCCTCGTCCCAGATATCTCCGATCTGCAACTCGCACGACGTGTAGCCGATTTCACTGGCGCGTCGGGCGAATCCTTCCAGATCGTAACCCGGCCAGTTGTAGTGAATGACTCCGATACTCGACACGGAATAACTCCTTCTAACGGTGAACGGTGATCAGCTCGACCTCAAATATGAGTGTGGCATTTGGCGGAATCGTGCCCTGGCCACGAGGGCCGTAGGCCAGATCACCGGGAATGACCAGCCTCGCCTTCCCACCTTCCTTCATCATCTGCAAGCCCTCCTGCCAGCCGGGGATCACCTGCCCAAGAGCGAACTTGATGGGCTCGTCCCGTTCAACCGAACTGTCGAAGACCGTTCCGTCCTCGAGCGTGCCATGATAGTGGACGGTGATCGAATCCTGGACCGTGGGGTTGGGTCCCGTACCGGCGACCACCTCCTGGTACACGAGCCCCGAGGCGGTGCGCTGGGCGCCCTCGACCTGCGCCTCGGCGGCGAGGAACACCTCCGCTTCGGCCTTCTTCGCCTCCTGCACTTTCTCATTTCGAGCCACCATCAGCTCGTTCATCTTCTGCATCTGGTCGACCAGGTCGTATTCGATGCCAGAGATGGCATCGGTAAAACCGAGAGCGATGATGGCGGCCTCTTGTTCGTTGAACATGCCTTGCATGCGGAACTGCTGAACCATGCCGTGCCCGATGGCGTACAGGGTGCTGTCCTGCGCCGTCGTCACCGTCACTTGTGCAGATGAGGACGATGAATCGGACGCGCCGCAGGACCACGCGGCACAGGCCAGCACCAGGGCCAGCGTCAGCCGACGAATACTGCGGGAACGGGAAGCGGTCATACTGTCTCCTGATTTGAGATGGCCTCCAGCGATGCACCTAGCCAGTCCAGGCGCAGGAGGCGTGATTGTAAGGGCAAGATGGTTGCTCGCAAGACGGGACCTTCAAGTGTAAGGGTTGGCGACCGATTTGAGGTCAACCCCAGATGACGAAGCACTTGGGGGCTGATGGGATTTCCTACGACGAGGGGTTACGATCAGTGACTTGTGCGGTAGTGGTCGCGCAACATTTGTTGGCCAAAATCATCCTGCAGGTCGCGCCAGACAGCGTGGATATGATTGGCGTCGTTCTGCGTATTGTCATACTCGGCGACGAAACAGTCGCCCTGGACACGGTAGTAGTGACCCTTGCCCGGGTCGGTGGATCCTGCCCAGACAAAACAGGATTTGGTCAGATCTGTGTTCCTGACCCGGCCCATCTCCGCTTCTGCCACCGCCTCGGGCATGCGCGAGATGTAGACGTGGATGAGTGCCTCGAGCGTCTGCCTCTGCGCAGCGGTCATGTCTTGCCCCACTAGGCCTTCGATTCGCACTTCATCGGTAACGCTGACCACATTGGTTGTGAGAATGTCCGTCGGTGCCTCAGCGCAGATGATCGCTTCGCTTCGTTGATCGCCATCGAGTTGAGCCAGAAGATCGCGAGCCACATCCTCCTCTGCCGCCAGGGCCCGCAGACCTTGCCGCTCTCCGTGACGTACCTGAGCCGGATTGCTGCCAAAGAATACCGGCGCGGTGGCGAGTTGACGGCCATCGAAGATCGTGTGATTGATGGAGATGTGGTGGCCTTCGAAGCGCCATCCCCACGGCTGATCGCTGCCAACATCGCCAAAAACACTGACGAAGTAGAGCTCGGGATCTCGTGGAAAACGCCTTCCGCCACCCTCGATCCCGGCCAGAACGGTTTCTAACTCCATGATCGTCATCGCCGTGTGGTGGCCCGTCGCACTCAGACCCGTTGACACAAGCATGCGCGCCAGTTGTTGCTGGATGGCATCCATCTGTTTCAACGGCAATCCCGGTCGGCCTCTGGGGACATAGTGCCAGTCGGTGCGCACGTCGCTATCGAAGGGCAGGCAAACCTGTTTTCGTTGTCCATCGTCGAGGGATTGCAGCAGGGCCAACGCCGCATCGGTCATTCGCTTGACCGTATCTGCGTGATTGCGATCGCTATTCATCATCCGTCTCCCGGTCGGCGATCCCGCAGATCGCTGTCCAGATCAATGGTCGTGAATGTCTCTCCCGGAATGCCGACGGCGAGCCGTACGAAATCGAGCTCTTCCTCGAAGGGGTTGTACAAGCCGTGACCGACACCCACAGGTTGGAAGGTCACCGAGCCGGGTCCCACCTCGAAGGTGCTGTCGCCCATCGTCATCCAACCCTTGCCTTTCAACACGACGAAGGCTTCCTCCAGCGCACCGTGGTAGTGGTGACCCAGGGAACTGTCTTCACCGAGGATCGCGTGGTCGACGAAGACCCACCCATCCCCCGCAAAGTCCTCCGGGCGCCAGAGATGGCGCGTTGCGATTCGTCCGCTGCCTCCGTGAATCGAATCGCGCCACGTCAGTTGCTGCGCATCGAACCGGTCGTAATACGTCGCTGCGGCCGACTCGCTCTGCATCTCGACACGAGCGGACAGAACTCGTGCCGCGCCGGCGGAAGTAAAGGCCCTGGAGTCAGCCACCGTGACCACCGCTGCGGGCGCCTGCAAACCGTCACCCGTCGCTGTAACCCCCTGGCCCTGCAACAGCAGCAGCGTCACTTCCTCGGAACTCGTCGCCCCGATCGCCTGCCCATCGACCAGGTCAACCAGTTGCAGCCCCGTCCAGGGCGTCTGGGCCTCGATGTTCTGCAACAGGTCAGTCGCGACGGAAGCCTGAATCTGATCGAGTTGGGTGTGCACGAGTGGTGGCGGATCCGCAGCGAAGGAGGCAGGAGCAACAGCGCCTGGAGGCAGCGTGATAAAGTACGGTGGCCCCCTTGGATGGCAAAGGCGAGCACCTTGACACCGGCTCGGGGTCGGCGCTTCGTAGCGCCACTGACAGCCATTCTCTCTGCCTAGGAGTTCTTCTTCATGTGTGCCACACGCGCCAAAGCTGGTGGACCCATCCGGGTCGGAATCCTGGGTCAGGGACGCAGTGGACTGAGCATTCATGCACGGTGGTTTGAGCAGTCCCCCCGGAAGTACAAGATCGTGGCCGTCGCCGACCTGCTCGCTGACCGCCGTCGGCGCGCTGAGGAAGAATTCGGCTGCGACAGCTACCGCTCGGTGGACAACCTGCTCGCCCGCGATGATCTCGATCTGGTGGTGAACTCTCTGCCGAGTCACCTGCATCCACCGGTCACGATCGATGCGTTGAAAGCCGGGCATAATGTGGTGACGGAGAAACCGGCCGCCTGGAATGTTGCCCAACTGGACAAGATGATTCGCGCCGCTCGCGACGCACGACGCATCCTGGCCCCCTTTCAGCAGTCCAGATATCGCGCCCTGTTTCGCAAAACCCTCGACGTCATCGATTCGGGTGTTCTGGGTCGGATCGTGCAGGTGCGGATCACCGCGAATGGATTCGCGCGACGCTGGGACTGGCAGACCTTGCAGGAGCACAGGGGAGGCAACCTGCTCAACACGGGACCTCACTTTGTCGATTGGGCCGTCTGTCTACAGGGCTTCAAGAAGCCCGACGAGATCTTCTGTGCCATGGACCGGGCAAATACCTACGGCGATGCCGAAGACTATGTGAAGGTCGTGTTGAAGAAGAAGGGTGCACCCGTCATCGATCTGGAGATCTCGAGTTGTGATGCCTATCCCGGCGATATGATCACCGTCCACGGCACCCAGGGCGGATTGTCTGGCGGCGGCTCGGGGTTGCGGTGGCGATATTTCAATCCTAAGAAAGCACCCAAGCAGAAGCTGCAGCGCAAGCCGTTGCCCGGCCCCAGCTACTGTGGTGAAAAGCTGGCGTTTGCGGAGAAGAATTGGGCGCCCTCAAAGGCTCAGGCGAATGCGTTTGGATGGATGTCGAAACAGTTCTACGACCACCTGTATACCTGTATCCGGAATGGGGCTAAACTCGAAGTGACTCCCCAGCAGGTGAAGGTTCAGATGGCCGTGATGGAGGAGTGCCACCGCCAGGCCAAATTGTCGAAGCTGCCCGCCAAGGGCTGGCCTCAGGGAAATCGATAGGGAATCAACATGAGCCGCGAACGTGAAGACCAACTGCAGCAAGCCATCGGGTCCCTGCCTCGCCTGAGCCTGGCCTCGATCCGACCAACTCCTCTGGAGCATCTTCCACGTCTCTCCAGTGAACTGGGTGGGCCGGAGATCTACATCAAGCGGGACGATCTGACGGGACTGGCCTTCGGGGGGAATAAGACACGAATGCTAGAATTCGCCATGGCTGATGCCCAGGCGAAAGGGGCCGAGGTCATCGTGTTCGGTGCCGCCGTGCAATCGAACTATTGCCGGCAAATGGCTGCAGCCTGTGCCCGATTGGGCCTCGAACTACACCTGATTCTGAGACCTGTACGACCGATCGACCATCAGGAAGTGCAGGGCAATCATCTGCTCATGCGATTGTTCGGCGCCCATGTGACCGTCCTGTCTGACACCGATCGACCACGGCAGCAGGAGATCATCTCTGAAACGGTGGAGCGGCTGCGTGGCGAAGGCCGCAATGTTTATCGACCTCGGGAAGACGATACGGTGGACCTAGACGGGCTGGCCTACGCCGAATCGGCCCTGGAGATCGTACAACAGTCGCGAGAGTTGGGTATCGATCCGGCCTGGCTGTATCTGTGCGCCCTGGACACGACCCAGGCGGGGATCGTATTGGGATTGCGCTATGTGGAAAGGGACACCAAGGTCCGCGGCATCTCGCCCTTCGAAGGCTGGGAGGGTCGGTTCGAGGAGATGGCGAGGATCGCCAATCAGGGGGCCCGGCGCGCTGGCCTCGACATCGAGCTCGGCGCGGGCGACTTCGACAACGACAACTCCTATGTGGGTGAGCGGTACGGCATCCCGACACCGGCCGGCCTGGAAGCGATTCACCTCGTCGCCCGGACGGAGGGGTTGTTGATGGACCCCGTCTACACCAGCAAAGCCATGTCCGCCCTCATGGACCACATCCGCAGCGGCAAGTTGACGAAAGACGACGGACCCGTCGTGTTCCTGCACACGGGCGGCTACTCGGCCCTCTTCGGCTACGCAGCCGACGTCATCGAATAGCCTCCTGATTCCGACCAAAGAGCCGCCGTGTCGCTGAGCGTCTTCGGCCTGGTTCTGCTCGCCGCGTTCTGCCACGCGGGATGGAATCTGGCGACGCGACGTCTTCGCGGCGATCTGACTGTGCTCTGGCTCGGTGGGATCGTTGCAACGGTGTTCATCACTCCCTTTGCTGCTCTTCGATACAGTCTCGGCGTCGATCCCTGGGCGACGACGCCGGCAGCGCTGGTTTGCATTCTGCTCACGGGTGTCATTCACGCGCTCTACTTCCTCCTCCTTGGAAGGGCCTATGAGCGAGGCGAGATCTCCGTCATCTACCCGATCGCACGTGGCTCAGGGATCGGCTTGACCGCGCTGATCGCACAGGTGCTTCTGGGCGAATCGATCTCGGCGACAGGCGTTTTCGGCATTGGCGCGGTCTGCGTGGGAATTCTGCTGCTGGCAGTTCCTGCCTGGGTTGTCCATCGAGCGCATGGCGTGGGCCTCGCCTTGGCGGTAGGAGCCACGATCCCGCTGTACTCGATTGTCGACAAGGTAGGCACACACCTGGTACCAGCCGTCATCTACATCTGGGTCATGTATCTGCTCACCAGCGTCCTGCTGGCACCACTGGTGCTCAGAAAGGGTCGCGCCAGGGTGTCTCGGATCTGGCGACAGTCATGGAAACTGATCTGCGGAATCGGGATCGGCGCCATGCTGACGTATCTGATCATCCTCTTCGCCTACCAGATGGGACCGGTCGGGTACATCGTTGCCGCACGAGAGAGTTCCGTCGTCGTGGGGGCCGCTGCCGGTGTGGTGTGGTTGGGCGAACGCTTCGATCGATGGAAATTGGCAGGTGTGAGCGGCGTCACCATAGGACTCGTCCTACTTCGCCTAGCTTGAGAAAAAAGGCCGAAAGTCTGACGACTGGATGGTTACCCAGTGGACGTAGGTTCAGCCCCCTTGACGTGCAGGTCCCCTTACCAACCTGACAGCGGGCACGACGTACTACTTCCAGACGAGGTCCACCGATCTGAGCAACAACGGCCCGACCACGACGACGATCGACGGTTTCATAACGGATGCCGAGTCGGATGCGACGTTGCCAACGATCAGCGATGTCTTGGTATAGGCGGCAGACTCGACGGCCATTCTCACATGGGCGACGGACGAATTGGCCGACAGTCTTGTGGACTTTGGCACGATTTCAGGCCGGTATTTCGGGTCCCCCCGAGATATCGAGGACGACGAGAGGTCTCGGCCGACCAGACGACCCGTCGGTTGCAGGATGGAATCATCACTGCCACCGAGACGCTTGTGCCGATTCGGTGACGCAGAAACAGGGTGTCCTCTATATTCCGACGGCCGACGGCAAAGCCCTGATCAACTCGATGAGGCACATCCGTGCATGAACCTGTGGGCCATTGTCTGATTCGCTCACCTGTGGGTGAGTTGCTCGTGCAATGGAGCGAGGTGGGCCTGTCCAGGATTCAGTTCAACGGCACGCCCGATCCGGCGATACGACCACAGCCCGCGCCCTTTGATGTCGAGCGGCAGTTGAGCGCCTACTTCGCGGGTGACCTGCGTCAGTTTGAACTGCCGTTGGATCCACAGGGGACGCCTTTTCAGTTGCAGGTGTGGACCGAACTGCGAATGATTCCCTATGGCGTTACCATGACCTACGGTGAGGTGGCGTATGCCCTTGGAAAACCGACCGCATCCCGAGCCGTGGGTGGGGCGAACAATCGCAATCCCCTGCCCGTCGTGATTCCCTGTCACCGAGTGATTGGCGCAGACGGACGACTCACCGGTTTTGCCGGTGGTCTCGAGACCAAGCAACAACTGCTTGATCTCGAACGACGCGCCCTGGCTCGTCCCACCAGATGAGTCATCCTACCGGGGAGGTTTGCCGTGAGTGACACCACATTCTTCGTCGACGCCGTGGGCACGCACGCGGGTACCGCGTTGGAGCGATGTCGGGATCGCTGGGGGCCTGCCACGGGACTGCTTGCCGACGGTTATCACCTGTCATCGCGGGATCCCATGCGGTGGGAATCGGCCATCGTATCAGACCTCAGCTGCCAGCAGAATTTGATTCGATCTCTCGACGGGTTGGCGCGTCTCACCGGCGCCGAACTGTGGCAGCAGGTGGCGGAGGAGTGGATCGGTAACGCCCTGCAGAAATTGCGAGACGATGAATCTGATCTGTGGTACTGGGGTGGCCACACCGCCTGGGATCTGGGGACAGATCAAATCCTGCGGGGCAATCACGAACTCAAATGTGTGTTTCCCTACTATGAATACCTGCACCGTATCGACCCAGAATCCACATCGGGGTTCATCGACGCCTTCTGGCATGCGCACATTTGGGACTGGTCGACGCTGCTGTTCAATCGTCACGGTGAGTACGAGAGCTGGGATCGGACGACTCGATTCGGAAAATCGTTTGACGGCACCGATTCGCTGCCCCTCTTGGAAAACACCGCCCTCTCCTTTATCAACACCGGATCTGATCTGATCTATTCGGCCACCGAAGCCTACCGGCTCGCCGGTGACCGTGCGCCCTTCGATTGGGGACTGCGTCTGCTGTCGTGTTATGAAGCGATTCGTCATCCCAACACAGGGCTGGCAGGATATCAGTTCAATCATCGTGATCCCTGCCGAGTACGGCAGTCATTCCTCGGCCAGATGGGCGAACGAGCCGATGTGAACGAAACCAGCGTGATTACCAACAATGTGATCGGCGCCCGGTATGGCCGAGTCGCCGTATGCCTGCTCAATCAAGCGATGCTGCTGGGAGACGAGGGTGCACCCTTCGTCGATCTGGTTTGCCGTGATCTGGATGCATTGGCGCGGCACAGTTGGCAGAGCAACACGGGGACCTTTCAACCCGCGCTCAACGATGGCACGCTCCTGACGCCCGAACACACCGAAGACGTGGGGTACTGCCAACCGGTGAAACTACGTCCCGTGAAGGCGAATGGGCTCCTACTGCTGTCCTACGCACGTGCCTTCCGCGTGACGGGCAACCAGGCCTTTGGTCAGATGGCCCACGACGTGGCCCGTGCTATGGGCTGGGGAGATCTCGATACGGGTCCTGTTAACTTCCAGACACTCGGGTCTATCTCGACCCAGACGGAGGACACTCGCGCCCACGGTGGGCAGAATGATGCCTGTGCCCTCGAAGCCCTGCTCGACCTGCATGCCGCCAGTGGCGACGAGCGACTTCTCACATCGGCGGTCTCGCTGGGTCGCCGATTGGTGAGTTCCCACATCGTTGACGGTCTGTTCACATCGAGTGGTTCGAATTCCGACGATGTCACCGGCATCGACAGCGCGGTGCCGGTTGCTCTACTGCGGCTGGCTGCCGAGTTGTCCGGCGCCGATGAAACCACGCCCATCCTCTATCCCAACATCACGCAGTTTGATCCCAAGGTCGTCGTGGCCCGGCGAAAGTGAAGATCTGTGACACTGAGCCAAACACTGCAGACCTGTGTTCCCGTTTTCGAATTCGATGACCCCGTGTGTGAAACGGTGGCGACCGCCCTGAAGGCTTGCTCGCACGTAAGCGACGATGAACGTACGGGGACGTTGAAGATCGGCGTACGTCGGGAGGGTCACGAGAAAGAGAAGGGTGAGTGGGCGTGCGTGAGTTGCACAGATGGCGATGGCGAGATGCTTGCCTCCTCACCCGCTGTCTTGTTCAGCCTTTATGCTCGCATCCGTGATCAATGGGGACACGAGCCTGTCGAGCAGTTCCGGGAGGGTCGCTGGTTACGACCCACTTTCACCTGGCTCACCGGTCGCTATGGATTCCTGCGGCGCCGCAAACAGCCCATCGGGCCTGACGATATCCACGCCTCCATGCAGGAACTTGCCCGGCTTGGCTGTACACACGTGGTGATCAATGAATTGGCACCGCGGTCCTTTGAGACCGGGCCCGCAGGAGAGGTGTACTATCGATTCTACGACTACACGCCCGATATCGATCAGTATGTCGAAACTGACTGAATGCGGGCACCTATCCGCGTGAGTACCTGGGCGCAAACCTCGACCTGCTGCAACGCACCGCGGAAGTGGCACAGCAGCATGGCTTGATCCCCGGGCTCTACGCCGTACACCCTCGTTCAGTACCGGAGAGCTTGCTGGCCCGTTGGCCGCACGTGCGCAGCGCATGCATCGATCACACCTTCCGATCCATCTGCCTCGCTACACCCTGTCGGTGGCGCATCCGGCCGTGCGCTGGCACTACGCGGAGTTGATTCGGACACTGCTTCAGCAGGTGCCGCAGCTAGGTTTCATCAAGATGCTGCTCAACGATTCGGGCTCTGGCTTCGAGTACACCGCCAGCCTCTACCCGGGTCGCAATGGTGGACCCTATATCGTGCGGGAGTGGCGGCCTGACGAGGAGATCGCACGCCTGGCGGCAGAAAATGTGATCCGTTACTACCGCACATTGCGCGACGCCGCACCGTCTGCCGGATGGTACTTTCCGCCGCAACTCTGGCGACCGACATTTCGCCCATGAAGATCGATCGTCTCGAAATCCCGACACCCCTGACCACACCTGAACAGAGAGTCTTATCGTGAAGATCACTCAAGTGGAACGTTTCGTGACCGCCGTCCCCCATATTCCGTCGATCGAGAAGAGCCGTCCCGGTGACTACAAGGAACGGCCTATCACCATCATCCGCGTACACACCGACGAGGGCATCGTCGGCATCGGAGAGGGGGGCCGCGGCGACTTGATGGAAGGGGTCGAACAAGCTTGGGTCGGCACCGATCCCCTGTCGCTGAATCTGACCGCCATGGGTGGAGCCGTGGCGATGGCCTGTTTCGATATCGTCGGCAAAGCGCTGGGAGTTCCCGCGCACAAACTGATGGGCTCCAAACACTTCGATCGAGTTCCTGTCGGCTGGTGGTCACCCCCCCTCGAACCGGCCGAGTTTGCAGCGATGGCCGAAGAGGGCGCCCGCCTCGGATACAAGACCCACAAACTGAAGGCACGACCGTGGAATATCGTGGAGACAGTCAAACTGATGACGGAGGTCGCCGGTCCCGACTATGGGATTATCGTGGACCCGAATTTCTCTTTCGGCGATTTGGCCACCTCCCTTCGTCTGGCCCGCGAACTGGAGCCCTACAACATCGAAGCCTTCGAAGATCCCTTTCAGTATCTGCCGGGTTGGCACTCCTACCATCATTTTCGCCAGCATTCCATCATCCCCCTGGCGCCACACCTGGGTGACCCCAAGGTGTTGATGAGCGCGATCCGTGCCGAAGCGGCAGACATGTTCAACATGGGTGGCCACGTGGAGTCGTTGCTGATCATGGCAGGAATGGCCGAGGCGGCAGGACTGCCTGTTTGGTTGCAGGCAGTTGGACTCGGGCTTGGCGTGTCTGGGGCCTATGGTACCCACGTACACGCGGTGATCCGCAATGCGACGATCCCCTCCGATTCGCTACACTTCACTCGGGAGAATGATCTGATCGGCGGCGCCCTGACGCCGAAGGATGGTTTCGTCGATGTACCCGACACGCCAGGACTGGGCGTCGAACTCGACATGGCTGCCGTGGAGAAATACCGCGTCGGATGACGAGTTCAGGGTTGAAAGATGTGGTTGTGCCCCTGCCGATTCAGATCGTCATCGATGACGTGGGTTGGTGGACGCCCACCGATGGCAGCGCGAAGGACGAACCCTTCCGAAGCGGCATGCCTCGTGCTCATGTGCCGGCCGATTACGCCGCTATCGCGCGCCTCGGCAATCGGCTGGGTATGCGACCTCAGGCGGCGATGATGTTGTGCGATTGGGATCGTGATCTCCTCTTGCGCGAGTTACCGGAAGCCACCTGGATGGGCAGAGACTGGAATCATCCATGGTGTGAGCATCCGCATCTCGACGAGGCGGCGCAGATCCTCAACGACGAGGCAGATCACCTGGAAATCGTCGTGCACGGCCTGGCCCACGAGTGGTGGGGTGGCCCGACCATGGAACGGGCCGAATGGGCGAATCCTGAGGGTGTGATGCGTCCTCGCCACCTGCTGGAGCGTCACCTGGAGGTATATGCCGCGATCTTGCGGCGCAACGGGCTTGCAGGGGAGCACGAAGGATTGCCCCCGTTTTTTGTTCCCTGTGCCTTTCGCCACAGCTTTGGAGAGGGTTCCGATGGAATTGCTGGGCTGCTGGCACAGGTTGGCATCAGCTACGTCTCGACGCCTTTCTCTTCGATGCGACAACTGGCAACGCCGCAGACGGACCGCATCGCGATCGAGTGCGGCGTGATGACGGTCGATCGAGGGGGCGGATCTCCGTCATGGAAACATGTAGCCGCCTCACCCCCCGAGGCTGTGGACGGCCCCATCATCGGTTTGCACTGGCCCAACCTGCTGCATCAGGACCCGTCACGAAATGATGAAGTCATCGACGACTGGGTCGCGGCATTGACGCGCATCGGGCAGGCACCTGATCGTTGGCTGGCGCCGGACACACCCAGCGCGTGGTCACAACTGGCGCATGTGGAGTGCACTCAGATCGTGCAGGATGGGAACGTCATTGGCTTCGATTTTACGGCGCTGGATGCACTACCCTCCACTGTTGCCTTGGGAGAGTTCGTCGTCAAAACGACGCAGCGGAGTCCTCCTCGTTTTGCAGCCGGGGTTCATGTCCTCGACTCGACCTGGAATCCGGGCGGGCATCACTGGCTGACGCGACTGGCCAGATGAGCGGCCCCCCTGTTAGGTATTCTTGCCAAGTACAGAACAACTGATGAAAGATGACACGGATGGTTCCTGAACTCGACACCTATCTGTTTGACCTGCGTGGATATGTCTTCCTACGCGGTGCCCTGAGCGCCGAAGAGGTGGCCGCGCTGAATGCGATTCTCGACGAGCTGCCACGCGTCGAACCAGGTGAGTGGTTTGGTTATCTGCATGCCCACACGTACGGCACGAAGGACGGCTACAACTATCAGCAGATCTACGAGGCCGGAGCCCCCTTCGAAGCCCTCATTGACCATCCTTCCTGGATCGAACACATCAAATACTTCGTCGGTGGCGAAGGCACGTTCGACTACCATCATGGGCCTTTGTTCATCGACGAGTGTTTTGCAAACTTCCGGGAACCCGGTGAAGCCATCGGCTTGCATTCGGGTGGCCATCCTCCCATAAACCGCAATCAGTTTCGTTACCACGGAGGCCGCTTCATGTGTGGTCAGGTGAACGTGCTGATGGCGCTGACCGACATCGGCGATGGCGATGGCGCCACGATGGTGATTCCCGGAAGTCACAAGTCGAACTTTGCCCATCCTCACGCCGCCGAACACCGAATGAAACCGGAGGGGGCCACCGTCGAAGGCATCGAGGGCGCCGTTGAGGTTCATCTGCAGGCGGGAGATGCCGTGGTCTTCGTCGATGGGATCAGCCACGGATCTGCACGTCGTGCCAATCCGGGCGAGCGCCGCATCATCGTGCATCGTTATGGCCCATCGTGGGGGAACTTCCGGAATGGTTATGCGCCCTCGCCGGAGCTGTTGGAGCGCTTGACCCCTGAACGTCGACAGATCGTGCAGCCCCAGCCGCTACTGCCCCGTGAGCCTCAGCGAAAGCAGGACGGATAATGGCACAGACCCTTCTCAGTATCGGCGGCAGTGGATTCGTCAGTGGCACCCTCGCGCGACGTGCCGTCGGGGCGGGGTGGGACGTCACCGTCGTGAGTCGTGGACAGCGCCCACTTCCGGAGGGTGTGCGAGGAATCACCGCCGACCGCAAGGATCAGACGCAATTCGCCGAGGCCCTGTCGACGTGTGGTTCCTTCGATCTGGTCGTCGACTGTATTGGTTACGATCCGGAGGATGCGGTACAGGATGTGGAACAGTTTCGCAATCGAACCAAACGTTTCGTGTTTGTCTCGACAGACTTCGTTTTCGACCCAGCCCACCGACAGTTCCCCCAGGCAGAGGAATCACAGCACTATCTGACACAGGCCTATGGCGGCAAGAAGCGTCAGTGTGAGCAGGTGTTGCTCGACAGCGACTGTGGGCAGATGGAGTGGACGGTGGTGCGCCCCTGTCACATCTACGGCCCCGGGTCGCTGTTGGGATGTCTCCCTGCGCATGGGAGAGACAAGGATCTGATCGAACGGATACGGCGAGGAGACGCTCTCCAGCTGGTCGGTGGGGGTCATTTTCTTCAGCAGCCGATTCTCGCCGCCGATCTGGCTGATCTCATGCTCAGCCTCGTCGATTGCCCACGGGCAGAGGGTCAGATCTTTCAGGCTGCGGGCCCTGACCTCGTGGAGTCACGAACCTTCTATGCGATCATCGCAGATCTGCTGGGCGTGGAGCTGCAGATCGAAGAGTTGTCGGTAGATGCCTATCTGCAGGACAACCCGGCATCCGCTCCTTTTCTCTGTCACAGGATCTACGATCTGTCACGGCTGAGATCAGTCGGCGCCGCGGTGCCGTCCACACCGCTGGTCGAGGGTCTTCGCTCACATGTAGAGGCGGTATTGGCCAACCGCAACTAAAGTCAGACCCCTTGGGGTCATCAGTGGAAACTTGGGTGGTCGGTGTCTGCGGGGTTGGTGTTTGGAAGGTTGGTGTTTGGAGGGTTGGTTGCCAAGAGCCGTAGACTGCTCTCGATGCGACCGTCGGATCGGGCATAGTCATCGTCGCCGAATCGTGGCCAGGGCCAATCGCCGAAACCGTCCTCCAGATCCTGGCGGCGCGCCAGAAATGCCGCATTGGATGGGCCCCATTTTTGCCGGCGTTGACCAACGCTGAAGGAGTGGAACAGGAAGTGTCCCCCGGGACGCAGCGACTGGCGGACACTGGGAAACAATGCAGGATCGTTAAAGAAGATCATGGTGATCAGATCCCATTGTTGGTGGCCCAGATCGAAAGAGGCAAGATCGGCCTCGATCGTGTTGATCGTGACACCTTCTTCTTTGGCGTACCGCTGACACCACTCAAGACCTTTGGCTGAGATGTCGACGGCGGTGACACTCCAGCTTGCTCGCGCGAGCCAGACGGCATTGCGGCCATCGCCGGCAGCCAGACAAAGAGCTGTACCCGGTGTCAGTGTTGCCGTCGCTTCGGTGAGAAAGGGAGACGGCTCCGAAGACGGCTCATAGTCGGTGTCCCCATACCGCTGGTCCCATTTCTGTCGTACATCCATCTTTCGTCCCTTTCTCCGGAGACACGGTGTGGACCGCCCCAACATCCTGTTCATCTGCACCGACCAACAGTCGCGCGCGGCCATGGGTGCCGCCCGCAATCCGTGGGTCGACACACCCCATATGGACAGCCTCGCCGCCGAGGGCGTGCGATTCACCGATGCCTACTGCGGCTCTCCAGTGTGCGGACCGTCCCGCGCCTGTCTGTTGACGGGTCGAATGTCCCATGATCACGGAGTGCTCGTCAACGGCATGACACTGCGTGATGGAGTCGAGAACTTCGGCCAATTGCTACAGCGGGGTGGCTACGAAACCGCCTGGTCTGGTCGTTGGCATGTGCCTGAACCGTATCCGACGCAGTCCACGTCGCCGCCGGGATTCGAGTGTGTTTTACCAGATCCGTTCAACCGCCTCCCACGACGCAATCTTGGCGCGTCCACGGACGAACCGGTCACCGATGCAGCGATCAAGTTTCTTCGACGAACCCACGATCGGCCGTTCTGTCTGGGTGTGGCACTGTGCAATCCGCATGACATCTGCTACTGGATCATGGATCGCGACGCACCTATTCCATCGGGTCCACTGCCTGAATTGCCTGCCAATTTCAGGCGTGATCCCCAGGAACCCGAGTTTGTCCAGACCGCCCGGCTGCGCGATCACTACGGACAGGAGAACGTGGCCACGCCGGATTGGTCGATGCAGAGGTGGCAGGCCTATCTGGCAGAATATTACCGGTTGACGCATCTGGTGGACGTGCAGATCGGGCGCCTGTTGTCCGCTCTGGAGCAGGCCGGTCTCGAGAAAGACACGGTCGTCGTGTTCACGAGCGATCACGGAGAAGGCATGGCAGCGCACGAACTGGTGGTCAAACTCAACCTGTACGAGCCGGCCGCCTCGGTACCGCTGCTGGTCCGCGGCCCAGGCATCCCGCAAGGTGAAACACGCTCACAGTTAGCCTGTGGTGTCGACATCTTGCCAACCCTGTGTGATCTAGCGGGAGTTGAGATTCCGTCGATCGCTGGGGAGAGTCTGCTTCCCGCCATCGCTGATCAGGGTCAGGGACGTGAGTTTGTCGTGAGCCAGCTATACCCAGATACACAGGATCTGTCTCTGGCGGGGCGCATGTTGCGCAGTCGCGATCACAAGTATCTGTGTTTCAACTCGGGCGAGCGCCCGGAGATGCTCTTTCATCTGGGCGATGATCCGGGTGAGTGCCACAACCTGGCACTGGCCCCGGTGTCACCGGCGGCCCTTGGCCAGCATCGGGAATGGCTCAAGCGCTGGCTGCGTGCATCAGCAGATCCGTTTCAGTCGGCACCGCTAAACTAGAAAGCACATCCCGTCGGCAGCGGTTCCTCGTCGACGACACCTGCGGCGAAGCCTGGATCCAGATCGGCCGCTTCGAATCCGTTGCAGCCGTTCCGCGCATCGCTTGCGTATCCATCTGATTTCATGTGCGCCGCACCCAGACCTGCTGGTCAGAGGCGATGGGAACGGGCGACCCACTGCGTGCGAAGGGCTGCTCGTTGGTGTGACTGTGCAGCAACACACGCCGATAGAGCAGTTGCCCCTCTGTCGTAACCACCTCCCACCAGTCGGCTTACAGCCCACACCCACTGTCCGGACTGGCGACGGTCACCCGGAAACTGTAGGCACCCGGCTCACCGAAGACATCGACTGCACGTCGGCCACATGGTCGGGTATCGTCTGCGTCGTGGGTGTGGATGAACAGTCGCTGCCGCAGGACAACCCTGCGATCACAGCGAGAATGACACAGAGTGGCCTGATCGGTTTTGACAAGCTGTCCTTCTTCTCCACTGGTCGTCTTCTTCACTGGCCGCTGGAGAGCGGACGACGCCTTTCCTATGATACGCGCCGTGTTCCCAACCCATCAATGCGCCCATGCGAGACTCATGTCGACACCACGCCCGAATCTCCTGTTCATCATGCCCGATCAGTTGCGGGCCGACTTTCTCAGTTGCCACGGTGCCGATTTCGTCTCGACACCCCACATCGACGCCCTCGCATCTGAAGGGGTTCGGTATGCGCGAGCGTATTCGCCCTCCCCTGTATGTGTTCCTGCGCGATGTCTGTTGCTGAGCGGACGCGATGCGATCAAGAACGGCGTGCTGGACAATTCCCATTTCCTGCGACCCGACCTGAACGAATGTGGGATTCAGACCTGGGCACAGATCCTCTCCGATAACGGATACCTGACCGCTTCCATCGGCAAGATGCACTTCTATCCGTGGGATGCTTCGCTTGGGTTCGAGCATCGTGTCATCTGTGAAGACAAGCGTTGGTTGACCATCGAGGACGACTATTTCCGGCACCTGTCGGCAAAAGGCCTGCGCAAATTGCACGGACGCGATCACGAGGGATACCAGGAGAATCGTGGTGCCATCATCTGTCCCTACGATTTGGAAGATTCGTGGGATGGGTATGTGGGCTCAGAGGCCGTGCGCTTCATCGAGGAATACGATGACGATCGCCCCTTCGCCGCCATGGTCGGTTTTCCCGGTCCTCACTGTCCATACGATCCGTGCGCCGAGGCACTGGACCAGATTGATGTAGGCAAGATCCCCACAGCATCCGCCTTTGTGGAGGATCACGATGGCCCCCTGCGCGAGGCAAACATCCGGGGAAACCGCGGCGACTGGAATGGTGTTGACTACTCCGTCTTCACTGATGTCCACAAGCAGAAGGTCCGACAGCACTACGCGGCACTGGTCAAACAGATCGACGACGAGGTGGGGCGGATCGTGGTAGCCCTCGAAGAGACGGGGCAACTCGAAGACACGGTCGTGATTTTCAGTTCCGACCATGGAGACATGCTTGGAGACCACGATCTGATTGGCAAGATGAATTTCTATGAGGGTAGCTGTCACGTGCCGCTGATTGTGCGACAGCCGGCAGGGCGACAGTCTGTCATCTGTGAGGATCTCGTGTCCCTGGCCGACGTGACGGCCACCCTGTTGGGTCTGGCCGGCGTGGATCGTCCTGACTATTACGATTCGTGCACATTGCCCGAATTGGGCCTACCCGATGCCCCACGCGAGCGCGTCTTTGGATTTGTCGGTGGTGCGATGATGAACACGGACGGACGCTGGAAGTGGGTGAAGAACTCGAGCACCGGAAAAAGTCACTTGTTCAACGTAGATGAGGACCCCCACGAACAGAACGATCGACAACATGAGTCCGATGAGACCCGTGGCATTGCCGCTCGTCTCGATGGGGAACTCACGCGCCAATTGCTGGTGTCGATTGCCGCTGCCGGCAGCGACCGAAGTATCGGGAACACGCCCTTGTGGGACGACGCGGACTTTGGTCAGGGGCGGTGGCACTTCGATTACCCGGCCGCGTTAGGGAGCTAGGTGGGAGATCTGCAGGCGGCCTGGCTCGAGCCTCAACGGTGGAAGAGGGATGGAAAGGCAGATCCGGTCATCGGCCTTGGCGAGGAGGGTGCCTTTGATGACATGCACCTGTTCGCGCCCTGCGCCCTGTGGGAAGATGACCAATTCCGGCTCTATTACTCCGGGTCCTCCGGCGATGTGGGTGGTCGTGTCTTCCAACTGGGACATGCCTCAGGGACCGACGGCGTGCATTTCCGCAAGAATCCTGAGGGGCCAGTCTTCGAGGTCGACCACAGCAACGATTCGATTCTGACGCCTGCGCTGTTGCGCCAGGGCACTGGCCAGATCGTGCGGGAAAACGGCCGACTGCGACTCTGGTATTCGTCGACCGACTTCCCCACGGGCACGGGGCGCCACACTCTTCACGACACGACCAGTGACGATGGGTTCTGTTGGGATTCACCTTCCGATGTGCAACTGGAGAACGCCTACGCCCCCTCCGTACTCAAGGTCGCGGGTGAATATCGATTGTGGTACACCGATGTCTCCGACGAGCCCTGGTGTATCCGCCATGCCCGCAGTGAAGACGGCCACAACTGGTCGGTAACCGAGGCACCCGTGCTTGAGCTGGATCAGAGTTGGGAATGGGGTCGTCTGTTCTACCCGTATGTGCTGCAGCCAGAGCCGAAGCTGTTCGTGATGTGGTATGGCAGCTATCAGAGTGCCGATCCACACAAGACGGCTCTGGGCGTGGCGGTGTCAGAAGACGGCATCCGCTGGCAGAAGAGCGACCACAACCCCGTGTTCGGTCCAGATGCAGCACGCGCCTGGGAGTCTCACTATACGACGAGTCAATCGATTCAGCAGTTGCACGATGGCCGCTGGCGAATGTGGTATGCGTCGCGCCCGGCTCCACCATTTCAGCACAAGTACTTCGCCATCGGTACCGCCTCCTGGGATGGGCCCGGCTCGTGAGTACGGAGTGGATGCCATGTCGCTGACCCCAACACAGATTGCCGCCGATCCATCACCGCTTGCGTCGGAGGTGTCCGACAGGGAGGGCCACGTTTTCCTCGTGCGACCCTTGCGGAATACGGACGCCACAGCCCTCGGCGTCTTATTCGATTCGCTCGCTGATGCGTCGCGTCGTGTCTATGGCCCCCATCCCCTGAACTGTGAACATGCGCAGGTTCTGTGTGAACAGATCGACTATGCCACGAGTTTACGATTCATCGCCCTGGGACCTGCCAGCGAGACCCCTGAGCAGGTCGCGGGATATATGATTCTCGAACTGGGCGTACGTCCCGGCGACGCGGGTCGATATCGAGAAGTGGATCACCCCGTGGATGACACGATCACGGCCACCTTCGCCCCCGTGGTGGCCGATCGATGGCAGGAAAACGGATTGGGCAGTGCCATGTTCCCCGTCGTCACCGATGCCGCGCGACGTGTGGGTCGTCAGCAGATCATCTTGATGGGTGGGGTGCGCGACGACAACCCGCGAGCGCGTCACTTCTACGAGAAGTTCGGCTTTGAGCGCATACGTGGATTCTTCGCCGGTGGCGTCGACAACCACGACATGATCCTGCACCTGTGACCACTTGGACATGACGCCGATGGACGACGATCTGGTCAGGTGGCTCCTGTTGGGTTCGGCAGTTCTAGCAATCCTGTGGGTCCTCGCCGCACTGTGGACCCTGCATGTGGCGCGTCGTCATGGGGGCTCTTGTGCACGCTGGTTCCTCTACGGGATGCTCTTGGGCCCCATCGGTGTGTTGTTGTCCTATCGAATGGTAAGAGCCTGCCCAACGTGTGGCGCCGTCGTCCTGCGCGATGTTCTGACATGTCCTTCGTGTGAGAATCAGGTCCCACGCATGGATCCCAATGACCACCCGGAAGACTATATGAAGACGTATCGGAAGACCTGGTGATGAACATACTAATTCTGATGTGTGATCAGTTGCGGGGCGACGTCTTTGACGACGGCCATGTCTGCCACACACCCCACATGGATCGACTCGCGGCTCGTGGCACTCGTTTCACGCGGGCCTACACACCCAACGCGATTTGTTCCCCCGCTCGGGCGAGTCTGATGACGGGCCGACTGCCCCATACCCACGGTGTTCTCAGTGTCATCCACACCGTCGATGACGACCAGTGCTGCCTGCGCACCGATCTGCCCCACTGGGCCCAGGGTCTGGAGACGGCCGGTTATCGAACCGGCTACTTCGGCAAATGGCATGTGGAGCGCTCTCGACAGTTGAACACCTTCGGCTGGCAGGACTTCGCGTGCGAGGGATCGCCTGCTCTGCAGGCAAACGACGCACACGTCGTTGGGGATGCGCCGTGGTCGTTGGAGTGGAGCCTCGACCAGCCCCCCGGGTATGGATCGAGTCGATTCTATGGCGCCGTCGATACTCCACCCGAAGACAGACGGGTCGGGGCACGCGTTCGACTTGCCGAGGAGTTTCTGGACGATGCGAGCAGTAGAGACAATCCATGGTGTTGTGTGCTGAGTCTGCAGGAACCTCACGATCCTTTCGTCTGCGGGTCTGAAGCGTTGTCCGCTTATGACATCGACTCGATCCCTCTCCCGGAATCCGTCGATGACGATCTGGTGAATCGACCGGGTATCTATCGCAAGGCGGCCAAGGTCTGGGCCCACATGGCGCCGCGTCAGCATCGCGAAGCTGCCGCCTGTTACTACGCCTCCATCACAGAAATCGACCATCTGTTTGGCGCTCTGTTGAGTCGGCTGGAGTCTGCTGGGCAACTCGATGACACCCTCGTCGTTCTCACCTCCGACCACGGTGAACTACTGGGTGCACACGGTCTGTACTGCAAGAACTTCACCGCTGCCGAAGAGGTCTATCGGATTCCCATGACCCTCGCAGGACCTGGTGTAGGTCAAGGTCAGGTGTGTGACGGCCGCGTCGGTCTGCACGACCTGGGACCGACGTTGCTGAAGCTGACCGGCTGTGAATCGATGGATACCGGCGGTGACAGCCGGTCCTTTGATGAGTTGCTGCATCAACCGCAGCAAACGGCCGACTGGCAGCAGGGGTATGCGGAGTATTTTGGTGGTCGCATGCTGCTCACCCAGCGAGTCGTGTGGGACGGAGATTGGAAATATGTCTTCAACGGGTTTGATGAAGACGAGTTGTACCATCTGAAGACCGATCCAGACGAGACTCACAATCGCGTACATGACGACGACTGTCGAGAACACCTTGAACGCCTCTGCCGTCAGATGTGGGCGCGCTGTCGCGACAGTGATGATGCGTCCCTGCTCAACTCTGAATACCCGATTCTTCGCGTGGCACCCGTCGGCCCCCAGTTCTAAGAAGAACTCCACGATGCAAATCCAACGCCTTTTTGTGGTCGTCTTCGTCATCATGGCCGGCATGCTTCCCGGCGCCGCTTCACCGTTGCAGGTGACAGACGTTTTCACCGATCACATGGTCCTGCAGCGCCAGACGCCGTGATCGACGCCGAGTACGTTTTGCTCAACCACGCCCAGGTGGCCCAACCTCAGTGGGTACGTTTTGCGTGGGATCAGGAGGCATCGCCGAATCTCGTCAATGGCGCAGGTCTGCCTGCAACGCCATTTTTCGAGCACAGGTCGATTGATCCTCAAACAGACAAACGAAGATGCCACCGCAGTCGGCGGTCGTTTTTCAGGGAAGAAGCAGGGCACAGGGGCCCGGCGGTGGACGAATGGTCAACAGACCAGCCATGGCACACCGAAACGCACCTGAACCATCCGGTGCGCAGGGAGAGTGACTACTCAGGCAACGTCGGCGATCTCAGCCAGGACTTCGTCCATCGACCAGAGCCGCTCGGAATCTTCGAGCAGGGCGTCAATGATGGAAGGGTGCGCTTTCACCGTCTGAGTATCGATGAACTCGAAACCAGGGGCCCAGTTGCCATTCTGGTCCTTGACGAACATCGACTTGTCTTCGATGACGGTGATCTCGTCTTCGTTGCCTTGTGCTTCGTCATAACGATAGTGGGGCATCACATCACCTCCGTGTTCGGCATCCTTGCCGGTGTGATTGCATCAAAACACACGCAAATCCCGCGCCAATAGAGCCGTTGTTGGCCGAAGATGGGGCTAAGTCTATGGCCTTCAGTGTGTTGTTCGACAAATCGCCCGTGACACGATGTGATAACCGTCACTCGCCATGACAACAGATTCTCGCGGCATTTCGGGAGAACAGACGCCTGAGACGACCATCAGGCCGGGATGGCACGCCTGGGACCTCTCACACCTACCGCAATAACAATACCTTATAGGCTTCTTACTTTTCTCCGCCTGCCAGCATGGCAGTAGATGAAAACATTGCAGGACGACTGTAGGAACTCTGAGGCAGACCATCACTTTTTCCTACATCACCGACTTATCCGACGATCTGCCGATCTCCGATTCCACCTTTTGATCAAATGTGGGGGAAATGACACGTTGGGTTGGCGGAAATCGCCAAATCAGGCTTCCGCGAACAGTGGGGTATCTCCATTTGGGAACTGAGGACAACAATCGCTGGGGAGAGCCGCGCGGCGGCGTTCGATTCTTCAGCTATCCTCGGGGTCGGCGTGACGTAAATATCGCATTGTTGGATGCAGGCGAGGATTGGATGTGCGAGCACGGTCACACGCGCGCCGTCTGTTTTCCGCAGCCGTGGAAATTGTCGCACTACGCCTTTCCTCACGCCTACGTCTCGGATGGTCTCGATCACATTCAGGCCCTGTTGCGAGTACACGGCTATGAGAAATCGGGCGGTGAGGTGTTCCTGGATTGGTTCGACATGGATCCTCCGTCCCCGCCGCCTGTCGACGAATTGGATGTGCTGGTCGAGATCCAGGAAACACCGGGCACCGATTCACGGCCGGATCTGACGATTCAGGCCAGGCACCGCGACCGACAGGTGGGGACCTGTATCCTGATCGGTGCCGGCCACTACCACTCCGATGCGGCCGACATGGCCTTCTGCGATCTGCTCGATGTGACGGTCGACTTCCAGGGGAAGAGACTGAGTCTTCACCTATTGTTGCGAGGGTTGCTCGAAGCGCGTGACCGCAAGTGTCAGCACAGCGCCATCAGCACCGCCTACGACAACGACCGCGCCTTTCTCTTCTACAGCAACCATGGCTACCGTGTCGTAGACTGGACCTACGAGTTCACGAAAACCCTCGTCTGATGCCGACGACCCCCTCCAACGAAGAAAGCGCCGGGGAAAACGCTGACGAGGAGCCCGACAGCGACCACGGCCGGGAGCCGGCCCGGGATGGGCCCTACGCCGTCTTCGGCATCGTCAGCTATCGTGACTACACCTTGGGCTCGCTGGCGACCCGCATGGGCACACGGTTGCAGTCGGTGGCCATGGGGTGGGATGTGTATCAGCGGACGGGAGAGCCGCTGGCCTTGGGATTGGTTGGGCTCATTCAGGTGATACCCGCCATCCTGCTGGCCCTTCCGGCGGGATGGCTCGCCGACCGATATGATCGACAACTCATTATTCTGTTCAGCCTGGCGGGGATGACGCTGACCTCCTTCGGCCTGGCTCTGCAATCATGGGCCGAGGCACCCATTGCCACACTCTATCTGCTGTTGTTCATCGATGCCATCGCCGGCACCATGGGGCGCCCGGCACGCACAGCGATCCTTCCACGGATCGTCCCGCGGCGTCTGTTTCCGCGTGCCGTCACATGGAACTTCACCCTCTTCCAGTTGGCCGCCGTGATCGGTCCCGGCGTCGGCGGGTTCGTCGTTGCCTGGAGCATCCCCGCAGCATATGTCATTGCCGCCATCAGCTCGGCGCTGTTTGCGCTGGTCGTGTTGCGCTTGCCTGCCGGGTGCGGCGTTCCGGAGACAAGCACCGGCGAAGACGTCTCCAGCAACACGCCGCTGAGCACACTCTTTGACGGTGTACGCTACGTGTGGCGCACACGTGTGTTGCTGGCCATTCTCTCGCTTGACATGTTCGCCGTGCTTCTCGGCGGTGCGGTTTTTCTGCTGCCCATCTTTGCAGAAGAGATTCTGCGTGTCGGCGCCACGGGGCTGGGATGGCTCCACGCGGCACCGGCCGTGGGTGCCTTGCTCACGGCTCTGGTCATGACCCATCTTCCTCCGTTGCCACGCGCGGGGCGTGCTCTTCTGGGCTGCGTTGGCGGTTTTGGTGTCGCCACGATCATCTTCGGTTTCTCGACGAACCTGCCACTGTCGCTGGTGATGCTCTTTCTTACTGGCGCCTTCGACCAGGTGAGCATGGTCGTTCGACACACGATGGTGCAGTTGATCACGCCGGATGCGATGAGAGGACGTGTCTCAGCGGTCAATGGTGTGTTTGTTTCTACTTCGAACGAATTGGGCGGTTTCGAGTCAGGTCTTGTCGCGCATTGGTTCGGACCAGTGGTCTCTGTCGTTTCCGGGGGCGTGGGTACGATCCTCGTCGTGTTGGTGACGACGGTGGCCTCCGGCCAGCTGCGCAGATTTGGTTCGCTGGCAGACATTCAACCGCGGATGTAAGCGTTTGACACACCCATTCCACGCCTACGACTCTAGGATCTCATGACACAGAACAGATACACAGCCACAGTGATCGGTCTTGGTTTCATCGGCGGTGCGGACCAGGTGTCCGGCGATGCCCTTGGCCAGCGCGTCGAGGATCTCGACGGTACACACGTTATGTCGATGCTGAATCATCCACGCGTCGACCTGGTTGCCGGCAGCAGCCGCGACGAAGGCCGACGAGATCGCTTTTCTGCTCGTTTTGGTGTCCCTGTCTATGCGGACTGGCGGCAGATGCTCGCCAAGGCGGGGCCCGTCGACATCGTCAGCATCGCGACCTACACACCCGTCCACGCCGAGATCACCCAAGCCTGCGTGGCGGCCGGTGCGCGCGCCGTGTACTGCGAGAAGCCGGTGGCGCCGACCATCGATGAGGCTCAGGCCATGCAGTCGGCGTGTGAGGAGGCGGGGGCATTTCTGGTGATCAACCACAATCTGCGATTTCATCCAAACACCCGTCGACTTCGCGACCTGATCGCAGCAGGAGGCCTTGGCACGTTGACCTCCGCGTCGGCGCAGTGGACATCGGGTCGGCTGGGCAACGTGGGCACGCACATGTTCGATGCGATACAGATGGTGACGGGATTGCCCATCACCGCCGTATCCGGCACGCTCGACGACTCCTCCAAACCCGATTGCCGCGGAGACAACTTCCGTGATCCAGGTGGCTGGGGCGTGCTGCGACTCGGTCGCGACTTGCCGGCAACAGGTGAGGGTCCGGGCGGAGATTTGATGTGCGTCGTCGACGCCGCTGACTACGGATCGGCACCCCTCCGACTCCGCTTCCACGGTACCGAGGGGTGGGCGGAATGTCAGGGCCGTGAAGTACATGTGCATGTGAACGGGAAAGGCCCGGACATCTGGTTGGCAGAAGCCGAAACGGCTGGGTCATCGAGTATGGACCGGGCCGTCGGCGATATCGTGGACGCCCTCGATGGCACCGCCACGTTCCCCTACGATCCGACCGAGGCCGTGCGTACGCTGGAGGCGATCCTCGCCTTTCATGCCTCTCATCAGTCCCATGCAGCCTGGGTATCACTGCCTCTGAGTGGCGATGATCGAGACATCGTCCTGCACAGCGGCTAAGAGCTGACCATCACCGAACGCTGAGGGAGATCCAACATGCAGGGCGAAGTACGCAACGCGCAGGGCGAGCGACTCGACTACACCTACCATGAAGCAGGTCCCGAGTCTGGCGACTCGCAGGAGACCGGCCCGCTCGTGATCATCGGCCATGGTGTCACCGGCAACAAAGATCGACCCTTCGTCGTCGCCTTGGCTGAAGGATTAGCTGCAGCCGGCGTTGACACCCTCCGCTTGTCGTTCTCGGGCAACGGCGAGTCAGAGGGTCGGTTCGAAGATTCCACGATCTCCAAGGAGGTCGACGATCTGGGTGCCATGCTCGACGCCGTCGAAGACCGGTCCGTCTGCTTTATCGGTCACAGCATGGGAGGTGCTGTCGGCGTCATCCGTGCCAGCCAGGATTCACGTATCCGCTGGCTGGTCTCTCTTGCAGGGATGGTCCACACCCGTGCCTTTGCCGCCAGGGAGTTTTCCGATGTGACACCCGATGCGGGGTGTATGTGGGAGGAGCCCTCCTGCCCGTTGTCACAGACCTACATGGATAACATGAATCGGATCGACTCGGTCGCTGATCTGGGCAGCAAGATCTCTGTACCGTGGCTGTTGGTGCACGGCACGGAGGATGACGTGGTCCCGCCCCAGGACGCCGACGACATTCGTCAACGCGCCGGTAGCCATGTCGAGACGATCCGGTTGGAGGGCGCCGATCATGTGTTCAGCGATGATCCGGCACAGATGGTCGCTCTCGTCGTCGCCTGGGTGCGCAGTCAGACACAAGGGTAAGGGACCCACACATGCCCTTCGCATTCAGCGAGCAGCACATCGAAGAGTATCATCGGCTTGGATACACGGTTTTTCGTGGAATTCTGCCCGCATCGCTGGTCGCCGATCTTCGACGTTCCACCGATAGGGCGCGGGAGGTGGCCCGCGAGGCCAGGGGCGGTCAGGTGCAGCGACTGCAGCCGGTGGGCGTCTACGAGCAACTTGATCAGCAACCGTTCCGTGACTACAGCCAGTTGCCGGCCCTCGCGGACGCCGTGCACCAGACTCTGGGTGACGGATATCGACACAGCAATCTGGACGTTCTCGGAATCCTGCTGGAGCCTGCCGATGCGCCCTGGTGCACGCCGTGGCACCGCGACTGGCGCGACAACATGGCGGGTCTGGATCTGCATCGCTGGGAGGCAGATTTTCGCCAGCCCGAACTGTTCAACCAGGTCAATTGCGCGCTGTATGAGGATGGATCCACGTGGGTCGTGCCTGGTTCACACCAACGCCACGACCTGCCGAAGGAGATCGAGCGGTTTCCCGAGCGTCCCATCGCGGGACCGGACACAGCCCAGATGGAGGCTGCCCAGGCCGAGCGGACCTGCTGGGAATACGTGACGAGCATGCCGGGGGCCCAGCAGTTGGTCCTGGGCGCCGGTGACTATTGCCTGTATCGAAACAGCCTCTGGCACATTGGCAACTACGTCCCCTATCGAAAGAGGGCCACCCTCCACGATACAGCCGACACTGCCGCCTTCGCGGACTGGCGACAGGAGCAGATGGCGGCCGCGACCAAGCAGCACGAGGCGGGCGCTGGAGTCGCTGTGCCGCCTACCCGCTGACCGCTTGCTACTGAGCCAGCAGGAGGCGACCCATGCCGGCATGGTCGCAAAAGCGTTTGTTCGCCGGTCCCCAGGCGGGCAGTTCATATGTGCCATCCGGGCGACGTGAAGAGCGGCTCAGCTGAGCCCAGATGACATTGCCAGCGTCGGTCGTTTCGTGTGTGATCTGCGGAATCGCAGACCACGGCAGACTCAACTCGGCTTCCCAGCCGGCTACACCCTTTCCGGGACGGCCTGTGCTGCGAACCGCCCACGTCATCCCTCCCGCATCCCAGGCACGATAGCGTTCCCAGTCATCTGCGTCCTCGTCGGGGAAGTGCAGGTCGAGGACAGCGCCGAGGGGATTGATCTGGATTTCGTAGTATCCAGCACCAGCGGCCAGGAACAATTCCACGGCAGATTCGGTCCACAGATCGCGATCTCTCTGGGTCTTGGTCACCGGGACCAAAGACGGAGCAGAGCGATAGCCCACATAGAGACCAACGTCGTCCCACAGAAGCGCCGCCTGTAGATAACGCTCTTCCGGCAGATATTCGGCCACATCGATCAGTTGGAATTGATCAATCCACTCCGCGTCTCGCCAGGGAGCCTGATCGAGGCGTGCGTCAGGCGTGGGTGATTCTGTGACACGCCGACATTCGTAGGTCGGCGTGGTACGGCTTTCCGTCAGCGTCGACGGCTCGGTCGTTGTCATATGTCGAATTTCAGTCTGGGATCAGGTTTGGATCACGCTGTCCTGGGCCGTGTCCTGCACTACTGTGAGAATCTGCCCTAACCTGGCGTCTGCTGCAAATGCGGCCGAAGTAGCGCGAACAATGGCTGGTGTAGGTCCACTCCATGCGCTAGCCTAGCGCCCCTGCAGCTCGATGGCGGAGCCTTGCATCGAAACTCGGATTCGCCTGAATCGTGTTTGCGAGCGACATTAAGGAGACGTGCCTAGGCGGGATCTGCCGAGATGGGGCACTCCCGGGCGTCGTGCGTGGGCCCATCCTCTTCATCGGTGCAAGAAACCGCCTCCATGATCTCTGCTGACGAACATCTGCAGAAACTGGGCCCGGCTGCATTCCGGCTGTGGATCTTCCTATGCAGGCTTGCACAGGAAGAGGGCACCGAGGAACTGGTGCTACCCATGACAGAACTTGCCGCGGCCAGTGGCGTGCGTTCCAAAGAGGGTGGTGAAGGACTCGGTCCTGTGCAAGCTGCGCTGCGCCGGCTGGTTTCAAGTCAGTATGTCACGGCCATGCCAGAAAAGGGCCGCCGTTGCCGTATCCACCTGTTGCAGACCGTCGACCTTCGGTAGACTGAACTTCCCACCTTAGCCGTCTCGGTCGGCCACCAGCTGCCCCGCCACAGCCCAGTTCTCTCGATCCACCTCGTCGATCACAACATGAGTCCCTGCAACCGGCGCGTTGCAGATATCGGCCAACGCTGTTGTGATCACGTCGACGAGTTGCGCCTTCTGCTCTCTTGAGCGGCCCTTCAGAATCCTCACGTTTACATACGGCATGGCGACTCTCCTTGTGGTTTGAACGAGGTCGGTGGTGATATGACGATGCCAGTGACCCCAACGATCCATCGGGTTATCTTCGCCACCGACGTCGACTTGCTGTAGCCCTTGTGACCGAAATGGTGGCTCACTTTGCCTTCAAACGCCAGTCCTTCGCACGCCAACTACGACGAAACCCTCGTCCCTGAGTACAGCCTCCCAGACGCACTGGTTGATGAAGCCGGTTCAGCGGTCGACGATGTCGGAGCCTGGCGTCATGGCCGACGCCCAGAAATCTTGCGCCTCTTCGAGCAGAATGTCTATGGGTGCATGCCTGGCCCTGCGAGTCAGACGACGGTGCAGGTACTGGAAGAGGGGCTCGCTCTCGATGGACGTGCCCTACGCCGACAGATCCGGTTGCACTTCCATGGCAGCGGAGCCCATAGCCATGCAGATCTGCTGATGTATGTACCCACTGCCTCGTCGCATGCAGTACCAGCCGTCATGGGATTGAGCTTCTTCGGGAATCATGCCGTCACCCACGACCCGGCGGTTCAGCTCAATTCGGCGTGGATGCGGCCCGATAAGCAGGCTCAGATCGTCGACCACCGCGCCACCGAAGCCTCACGTGGCGTGAACGCTTCACGCTGGTCGATCGAGCGGATCATCGAGCGGGGATACGCCCTCGTCACGGCCTACTGTGGCGATTTTGATCCTGACTATGACGATGGCTACGCCAACGGGGTCCACCCTCTGTTCTATCGGCCCGGCCAGACCCAGCCAGCCCCGGATGAGTGGGGCACCATCGGAGCATGGGCCTGGGGGCTTCGTCGTATTCTCGACCATCTGGAGACTGACGCCCAGATCGATCATCGCCGCGTCGCGGTGATGGGTCATTCACGGCTGGGCAAGACCGCCCTGTGGGCAGGGGCGTTGGATGAACGGTTTGCCATGGTCATCTCAAATGATTCGGGGTGTGGGGGTGCGGCTCTGTCGCGGCGCCGCTTCGGCGAGACCATCGCCCGCATTAATGGCGCCTTCCCTCATTGGTTCTGCGACAACTTTCGAGCCTACAACGAGGCGGAACCATCGTGCCCGGTAGATCAGCATCAACTGATCGGTTTGGTCGCGCCGCGTCCCGTCTATGTGGCCAGCGCCACCGACGATGGTTGGGCTGATCCTCGCGGGGAGTATCTGGCCGCCGTCCATGCGGGTCCGGTGTATGCGCTGCACGGGCACTCGCCTCTGGGACTGGCCGAGATGCCCCAAGGCGGGACGGCTCACTACGAAAATCGAATCGCCTACCATCTGCGCATCGGTAAGCACGATGTCACCGACTGGGACTGGCAGCAATGGCTGGATGCCGCCGACCGTCATCTGCACCCGGTGGATTCGACCGCCGAACAGCAACCACGATGACTGAGTGGGTCACCTGGCGTAGCCAGACCCCGATCTTGCAGCCAAACAAGGCGTGGGAAGAGGGTGGGATGCTCAGCGCAGTCTCTCTTCATGTAGATCCCGGCTCGCAACGACTACGCCTCTACTACTTGGCCCTGCACCGTGAACACCCCCTCGACAATGTCTTGTGCATCGCCGAATCCGGCGACGGGCGCTGTTGGGTGAAGCCCGATATGGGCAATGGCACCAACATCGTCATGACCAGTTCCGGACACGAAACAGGCTGGGGCGTCTTTATGCCGACGCGCATCCTGTATGAACCCGAGGAAACGAACCCGGCGTGGCGGTGGAAGATGGTCCTGTGGGAACGCCCGATCGCTGAAACACCGGCTGGGATCTGCCTGGCTGTGAGTGAGGATGGTCTGCGATGGTCTCACCTTCATCAGCGACCGATCATCACCGGCGCCAACGACGCCATGTCCATCATCGGCGTGATGCAGGGGCCGCCTTCGCCCCGGGATGGCCGCTGGTTGCTCTATCAACAGACCTGGAAATACAATCCGTCTCTGCCGAGCGAACGGGACAACCTGGTGGGCCTGCATCGGCGCATCTCCCTGTGGTTCAACGCCGGGGCCTTTGACGATCGCTGGACGGGGCCGATCACGATTCTGGAGCCCGACACCGACGATTGGTCAGACCTGCAGCACTACTGGATGTCGCCCTACCCCACCCGCTCGGGGTATGGGGGACTGCTGCTGTGTCATCACACCCTCGACCAGACGATGGATGTGCAACGCGTCACGAGTCGTGATGGCTGGTCGTGGGAACGGGCCGATGGGCGCCGACCGCTTCTGCCTTTGGGGAAAAGAGGTCGCTTCGACTCGGGGATGATCACGGCCACTTCCATGCCCTGTCGTTTCGGCGAACGAGTACTTCTGCCCTACAATGGAAGATCGACGGTGCACGATCAGCAGCAGCGGTTTCCTGAGGACGGGCCGATCCCTCCGGGCGTGGGGCTGGTTGAGCTCGATGGGCGAATCCTGGAGTAAGCGACACTTCTGAACGAGGAAGGGTAGTGATGGGAACAGGACCTTTGGAGGCCGTCATCGTCGGGGCAGGCCATCGCGCGATGACGTATGCCTCCTATGCACAACACCATCCCGAGCAGTTGCGCATTGTCGGTGTGGCCGATCTGATGGAGGATCGCCGGCGGATGGTGCAGAAGAAGTATGACCTCAAGGAAGAACACCTGTTCGAAACGGCCGATGAACTGGCCGCGGCAGGCAAGATCGGTGATGTCGTCATCAATGGGACGATGGATCACCAGCACGTCCCGACGGCCCTGCCCCTGTTGGCGGCAGGATACCATATGCTGCTGGAAAAGCCCTTTGCCACCAGCGAACAACAGATGTGGGACCTGGTGAATGCCGCCCGCGAACACGAACGCCACGTGTCGATCTGCCACGTGTTGCGCTACGCTCCGTTCTACACCGCCATTCGACAGCAGGTGGCCGACGGCGTCATCGGAGACCTGATCAACATCCAGGCTGTTGAACACGTTTCCTACCATCACATGGCCGTGGGATTCGTTCGCGGTAAATGGAGCCAGGAGTCGTATTGTCAGTCGACGATGTTGATGGCCAAGTCCTGTCACGACCTGGATCTGATCGCCTGGATGCATTCCGGAGTACCCGTCACCCAGGTGTCGAGTTTTGGTGGCAATCTCCAGTTTCGTCCAGAGCGTGCGCCCAAGGATGCCGGAACACGGTGTCTGGTCGACTGTCCCATCGAAAAGGACTGTCTCTACTCTGCGAAGAAGCACTACATCGACCATCCTGAACGCTGGTCGTTCTACGTTTGGGACCGTTTCGAAAACATGGACCCGCCGCCGACGTTGGAGGACAAGATGGTATCGCTGAAGGCGGACAACCCGTACGGTCGCTGCGTTTGGAAGTGCAACAACGATGTCGTCGATCATCAGTCGGTCGTGGCCGAGTTCGCCGATGGATGCACGGCGACGCTGAATATGATCGGTGGTTCTTCCCGTCCGACCCGTTCGCTTCACCTGATAGGCACCGAAGGCGAGATTCAGGGCGTCATGGAAGACTCGACCTTCATCGTGCGCCACATCGACCCGCGACCGGGACACGAATACAGTGAGCAAGTCGTCGACGTGCGGGTCGGCGGCGATATGACCGGTGCCTTCGGTGGCCACGGCGGGGGTGATCTGCGGCTGGTGGACGACTTCCTTAAGGTGGTACGCGGCGAAGCAGCCTCCCTCTCCACCACGAGCCTGGAGGATTCGGTGACGGGACATCTGATGGGTTTCTGCGCTGACCGCTCCCGTCGAGAGGCGAGGGTTATCGATGTTCAGAAGGCAGGATCGTAGAGGTGACGGACGCATCGATGAATGTCTTTGCGTACGGCACCCTCACCTTTGCGCAGGTGATGGAAGTGGTGACGGGGAAACTGTTCGAGTACGAGAGCGGTCTGCTTGCTGGATATGTACGATACGGCCTGCGCGGCGAGTCCTATCCGGCTCTTGTGCCAAATTCATCCAGCGCTACCGAAGGCGTGTTGTGGAGAGACGTGGATGCCGAGTCAATGAGCCGACTGGATGCCTTCGAGGGCGCGTGGTATGAACGCACGACCGTGCAGGTTCTGATAGGCGATCCCCCCGATCCAGCATCCGCAGTCGATGCGGTCACCTACGTGTTGATCCCCTCCCAGCACCATCGACTGAACCGGCGACGGTGGAGCCGCGATCGATTCGAGACCCGCCACTTGCCGCAGTTCATGCGGCGACATCGCGCACTGACCCCATTACCGATGGTTCAGGAGGATCCACGTGAGTGAGACATCCCGATGGTTCGTGGTCCTGGGTGCGCTGGCCATGGCCGCCGCCGTCGCGCTGGGGGCTCTTGGTGCGCACGCTCTACGAGATCGCGTGGAGGCGGCAGACCTGCAGATCTGGCAGACGGCCGTGGTGTATCATCTGATTCACGCCTTGGGTCTATTTGTGATCGCCGGCGTGGCTCATCTCATCCCGGAGAGTGCGGGCCCCCGAATCGCGGGATGGGCGATGCTGGTGGGCATCCTCCTGTTCTCTGGGTCACTCTATGTGTTGGTGTTGAGTTCAACTCGTTGGCTGGGTGCCGTCACCCCCTTAGGTGGCATCGCGTTTATCGGTGCCTGGGTAACCCTCGCGCTGAGCGCCTGGCGGGGATAGGGCGATGCGTCTCTCCATCCTCGATCTGGCACCGATTCGACAGGGCGCCGATGCGGCCCATGCCTATGCGGTCATGGCCGAACAGGCCCGGTGCGCCGAAGCGTTGGACTACCACCGATACTGGCTCGCCGAACACCACAACATGGCCGGTGTGGGCAGTACGGCCACCAGTGTTCTGATCGGTCACGTCGCCGGCGCGACACGGACGATCCGCGTGGGATCGGGGGGGATCATGCTCCCCAATCACCCTCCCCTTGTCATCGCCGAACAATTCGGTACGCTGGAAACCCTCTACCCGGGAAGGATCGACCTGGGGTTGGGTCGGGCGCCCGGCACCGATCAGTTGACCGCCCGCGCCCTGCGTCGCGAACGATTTGGAGCCGAGCACGATTTTCCTCGCGATGTGTTGGAATTGCAGGCGTATTTCAAGCAAGAGGCGTCAGAATACCCCGTACGCGCCATCCCGGGCGCCGGCTTGCGGGTTCCCATCTGGCTGCTCGGATCCAGTCTGTTCAGCGCCAAGTTGAGCGCCCATCTCGGGCTGCCCTACGCCTTTGCCGCTCACTTTGCCCCGGCGGACCTGATGGACGCCCTGACGGTCTATCGGAGTAACTTCGAACCCTCCGAGCAGCTCGATCACCCCTACGCCATGATCGGGGTCAACATCGTGGCCGCCGACACCAATGACGAAGCGCGGCGTCTCTACACATCGATGCAGATGCAGTCCGTCGACATGCTGCGCGGCTGCAGAGACCCGCTCCCTGCCCCAATCGACGATATCGAAGACTACTGGTCCGGCCCGGAGAGATCGGCGGTGGAGCAGAAACTGGCCTGCTCCTTTGTGGGGTCTGCCAACACGGTCTATGAGTCACTGGCGAGATTCCTGGACGCAACACGAGCCGACGAGTTGATCGTCAATGTTCGTATTCACGACGAAGCCGCAGCCAGACACTGCCTGGAGATTCTGGCCGAGGTCCGAGACCGATTTGTCACCGGCTCCTGAAGTGGCGCTTAAGCTAACCGGCGTAGCTGAAGGCAGGCACGCCCTGCACACCCGGATCAATCTTGACCAGACTTCCGGCCTGAGGTTGGTCGACCAGCGCCGCATCGTCGAGACCCACCACGGCTGAAGTGACATACAGCTCGTCGAGATTCTTGCCACCGAAAGCGCAGGATGTGACCCGCTCGAAAGGCAGTTTCACCTCTTGCAACAAGTTGCCCGTATCCGGATCGTAGCGACGCACGGCCCATCCACCGAAGACCGCGACCCACAGCTTCCCCTCCGCGTCAATCGACATCCCATCGAATCCCCCTTCGCCCTGGTTGGTCACCACGACCCGTTCATTGCTGATATCGCAGGTGTCGATATCATAGTCGAAGGCTCTTACCGTGTTGGCACGGGTGCAGATGTAGTACATCGTCTTGGCATCGGCCGTCCATACAATGCCGTTGGAGATGGCCACGGGTCTGAGTTTCTCCGTCACCTCGCCCTTTGCGTCCAGACAATACAGAGCCCCCGCGTCGGGCTCCCCATTGAACTCCATGGTTCCTGCCCAGAAACGACCCGCCGGATCACATTTGCCATCATTGAAGCGATTGGCAGGGATGTCACGCTCGGGGTCGGCGATGGGCGTGATCCTTTCTGTGTCTAGATCGAGAAAGGCGAACCCATTGTGCAGCGCCAGGACCAGACCTCCTGAAGCGCGTTTCACGACGGTGCCCACGGCCTGCGCCGTAGGAATCGTTCGGTTGTCCCCCGTTGCCGGATCATAGACATAGAGCTCGTGACTGAGGATGTCGATCCAATACAGAACCTGCTGTTCCGCATCCCAGAGTGAGCCTTCGCCGACGATGGTACGTTTCTCTACGATCACTTCCGGAGTTACAGGCGTGCTCATCGTCATCTCCATTGATTGTGCATGAGGAAGGATTCTACTTGGCAGGCATCTTGCAAGCAAGGGTCCAAAGGCCATCGCACGATGGACCATGACCGGAGAGCCTCATCCTCTTCGAATTTGGTCGGGTTGTCCATGCCAACGGTAGAAGTCCCGTGATGCAACCACAAGATCGATCACTGCCGATCTACGAGGTCGCCGACAAGGTCGTCGCCGAACTGGGCAACGTGGGCAGGCTCGTGTTGTCCGCACCCACGGGCTCGGGCAAGACGACGCAGGTACCGCAGATTCTGCTAGAAGCAGGCTGCGCGGGTGATGGACAGATTCTCGTCCTGCAACCCCGCCGATTGGCCACACGTCTTGTTGCGTCGCGCGTGGCCCAGGAACTGGGCACACAGCTGGGACAAATCGTTGGGTATCAGACGCGCCACGAATCTCGGCAGGGACCCGACACGAAGATTCTCTTTCTCACAGAGGGCCTGTTCCTTCGCCGCCTGCTCAGCAGCCCTCACTTGTCGGGGATCGGCGCCGTCGCCATCGACGAGTTTCACGAACGCACCATCGCCGCCGATCTGTCGCTGGGGCTCTGTCGACACCTGCAGGCCACAGGACGTCCCGATCTGCGTCTCGTCGTGATGTCCGCCACACTCGATACCGAGGTCCTTTCCCAATGGTTGGACTGCGCCGCCCTCCACGCGCAGGGGCGATCGTTTCCCGTTGATATCGACTATGCCCCCGGTCGGCCTGAAGCCCCAGTGTGGGTTCGTGCCGAGCATGCGCTGAGGCGATGGCTGCAAACCGGCAAGCCTGGACACATCCTGGTGTTCATGCCGGGTAGTTTCGAAATCCGTCGCTGCCTTGAGGCGTTTGTGTCCACCGCAAAGCAATCAGAGGGTGGATTCGACGTGTTTCCGCTCTACGGAGGATTACCTCCCGATCAACAGGATCTGGCCGTTGCTCCCGGGGAGCGGCGGAAGGTGATCGTGTCGACGAACGTCGCCGAGACGTCCATTACCATCGACGACATTGGCTGCGTCATCGATTCGGGCCTGGCGCGTGTCGCCCGTTACGATCCGACTCGTGGTGTAAATGCCCTGCTGATCCAGAAAATTTCCCTCGCCTCAGCGCAGCAACGCGCGGGACGGGCGGGACGGACCGCACCGGGCACTTGCCTTCGTTTATGGCCTGAATCCGAGGCCCATGCGAGACCACCGCACGACGCACCTGAGATCGAGCGTGTGGATCTGGTTGAGGCGATGCTGTTGCTGGCCGCCTTCGGCATCGATCCTTCGCAGCAGGCCTCTTTCCGGTGGCTCGATCCTCCGCCTGTCGAACGCTTCGATCGTGCACGAGAGCTGCTCCGACAGCTCGGTGCTCTCGATGCTGAGGACGGTTTGACCCCCATCGGACAGGCGATGGTCGACATTCCCGCGCACCCGCGCCTGGCCCGAATGCTGTCGCTGGCCCACGAACGTGGTGTGGGCGAACGTGGCTGTGTCTGGGCGGCGCTGGTCGCCGAACGAGACATCTGTCAGCGTCCGCTGGCGAGTCGATACCGCAACATTCCTGACTCAGGATGGCCCTCGGATCTGGCGGCGAGGGCTGCGGCATGGGATCAGGCACGCCGGAGTCGATTCGATTCTCGACGCTGCGACACCCTCGGCCTGAATGCGGGCGCCTGCCGCGAGGTGAATCGCACAGTGGACCAGTTCCGCCGGTGGATGAAGAATCTGGCGCCACCATCAGATCCTCAGAATAATTCGAGTGGTGGCCACGATGAAGATCAGATCCTGGCGCGATGTCTTCTTGCGGCTTTTCTCGATCACGTCGCCTTGCGCCGAAGTCCCGACACGCGGCTGTGCGAAATGGATGGCCGACGACGCGTCACACTGGATCGCGACAGTGTCGTGGGCGATTCGCAGACGCTGGTCGCGGTTCAGTTGCGGGAAGTGGAGGCCTCCCGAGCTGAGGGAGGGGGGGTGCACACCATCGCGTCGCTGGCAACGGCGATCGAGTCGGGATGGATTGCGGAGGAAGCACAAGCGGTAGTGTCCTCATCGTCGCAGTTGGTGTGGGATGAGGAGGAAAGAGCTGTCTTCGAGATTCAGGGTCAGCGCTTTGGCGCATTGCTGCTGGACGAGCATCGACGGCGTGCAGCCAACTCCGTGCAGGCGGCGCAGCTGATTGTCGACCGGCTCCTTAACGGGCAGCTCAGATTCGACCGCTGGGACGATGCGGTGGACGCATGGTTGGCACGCGCACGCTGCGTGGCGGAGTGGTTCCCCGAACGAAGTCTGTCGACGTACGACGAAGACGATCTGGCCATCATCATCGCAGAGACGGTGGGTGAGGCCAGTCGATGGGGCGCCGTCCGGCAGGCACCCATCCTCGATCACCTGCGTCACGCCCTCAGTTGGGAGGACCAGCAGTTCGTCGAAGAAATGGCCCCAGAACGGATCCGCCTGCCCACCGGGCATGGCATGCGGATCGTATACACGCCGGGCCAACCGCCACGCGGCAGGGCCAAGATTCAGGACCTGTACGACGTCTCAGAAACACCGCAGGTCGCCGGTGGTCGCATCCGGCTACTGCTAGAAATCCTGGCGCCGAATTTCAGGCCAGCACAGGTCACAGACGATCTGCCAGGATTCTGGAAGCGGACGTATCCGGAGTTGAAGAAGGAACTGAAGCGTCGTTATCCAAAACACGAGTGGCGCTGATCCCCTAGACAGACATCATTGGCGTCCCCTCTCAGACTCGTACTTATTATTCCCGCCCCATGATCGAGCAGCCCGTCTCCGAGCCCCCCTCCCTGACGAAAACGAGACACCGTGAAGATCACCGACATCAAGACGTGCGAGGCCCGTTTCGGATATGTGCGAGTGTACACCGACGAAGGCCTCTACGGGACAGGCGAACTCTCCCACCAAGGCGCCGGTTGGCGAGCCATCGTCGATTCCATGAAGTCGATTCTGGTAGGCGAGGACCCCCGAGACGTGGACATGTGTTTCGAGAAAGTGCGTCGAGCGTTCATTTTTCGTGGCGCCATGTCCGGCCACGCCGTGTCAGCCCTGACGGGCATCGAGGTGGCCCTCTGGGATCTGGCCGGCAAAGCACAGGGCGTGCCCATCTATCGATTGCTGGGTGGCAAGTTTCGAGATCGGGTCAGGCTCTACGTCGATTGCGCTTCTGGCGACTATAAGGAAACCTATCAGAAGGTGACTGACGCCGGATTCACGGCGATGAAGTTTGATCTGGATGATGCGAATCGGCCGGAGAAGGTCGATCGCTGGAACTGGACGGTGCATCCCGCCGAACTGGAGGTCATCGTCTCCGAGGCGTTCGAGATCCGCGACGCAATCGGTCCTCACATGGATCTTGGGATCGACTTGCACGGACGTTATGACGCCGTGGCTGGGCAGAAGATCGCCGTGGCTCTGGAAGAGCTCGATCTCATGTGGCTGGAAGAACCGGTCCCGCCGGAGAACATCGACGCCCTGGCCAAGGTGAAGGCGGCGAGCAATACACCGATCTGTGTGGGCGAGAATCTCTATCTGCGATATGGATTCCGTGAGCTGCTGGAGAAGCAGGCGGCCGATATCATCATGCCCGACATCTCCAAGTGTGGCGGATTATCTGAGTGCCGCAAGATCGCCAACATGGCCGAGATCTATTACGTCCCCTTCGCTCCCCACAACAATTCGGGACCCTTGAGCACTCTCGCCGACGCCCACACCTGCGCCAGTGTCCCCAACTTCCTGGCTCTGGAGTACCATCGATTCCGAGATGAGGGCATGGAGGAAATCCTCGACAAGGATGGTCCCTTCATCGAAGCCGGTCACGTGGTGCTCACCGAGGCACCAGGGTTGGGTGCCGAACTGAACGAGCAGGTCCTCCGCTCGATGATGCCCGCCAATGAGGCGGACGCAGAGATCTGGCGTTGACCACGACAAGCCAAACACAGTAAGGGGTGAGGAATGAGTGGAATCCGACTCGGCGTGGTCGGCTACGGGGGTCGCATCAGTGGCTTGATCCAGGGTGTCTTCCGCGAGCTCGCTGCCGATTTGCAGGTAACAGGGATCGTCGATCCCGACGAGGCCGGGGTACGCTCACGCATCGATTCAGCAGCCCCGGGCCGAGGATGGGCCAAGGCAGGGGGCGGCATCGCTGACGATGTGACATTCTACCGCGATATCGACCAGATGGTGAAACAGGGCCCGCTCGATGCGTTGGCCATCGGCACCCGTTGCAACCTCCACACTCCCCTCGCCATTCGTGCGGCCCAGTATGATCTACCACTGTTTCTGGAAAAGCCCGTGGCCGTCGACATGCGCCAGGCAAGAGCGCTGGAAGCCGCGTTCGACGGGTCACAGTGCAGAGCCGTCGTCAGTTTTCCTCTGCGCGTGTCTCCCTTGTGTGAACTGGCGCGGCAGTATATCGACGAAGGCGCTGTGGGAGATCCCGTGCACGTGGCGGCAACCAACTACGTCCCCTATGGAACGACGTACTGGGAGGCCGCCTATCGCGACTACGACGTCACCCATGGGCTCTTCCTGCAGAAAGCGACCCACGACTTCGACTATCTCATGTATCTGATGGGTCAGCCCATCGTGCGCGTCGCCGCTACAGCAACGCGTGGTCACGTCTACGGCGGAGACAAACCGTCGGGGCATCGGTGCTCGATCTGCGATGAAGTGGCAGACTGCCTTGAGAGTCCACAGAATCGCCGTCGAAACAGCTCGGGTGGCACCACCAGAGATCATCTGTGTCTGTTCAGTGTCGACTGCGGGGAAGGACATCGGCTCAACGAGGATGCATCGAGCGCGGTGCTGGAATTCGCCGACGGCAGTCAAGGCGTCTATACCCAGGTCTTCTATGCCCGCCGAGATGCCGGCACTCGTGGCGCGAATGTCTCTGGTTATCTGGGCAGCGTCGCCTTCGACTGGTACACCGACGAACTGAAGCGTGTGCGTCACCATGCGCCCTTTTCCGCCGTCGAAAAGGCGTCAGGGGGTGCCAGCCATTTCGGCGGAGACCTGGAATTGGCGCGCGACTTCATCGCCCTCGTTGACCACGGCGCCGATTCACGAACACCGATCGAGACAGGACTACAGTCCGTCTACGCTTGTCTGGCAGCAAAGGAGTCGGCCGAGAAGAGCCGTTTCGTCAACGTTCGACTTGTTGGTCAGAACTAGGAACCCAATGACACGTCGGATCGGTTTCGTCGACGACTGCCTCGATAACTTCCACGCCGACGTCTACCTGAAACTCTTGCGGGGCGAGTTGGCTGACCTCGGGTTCACCGTCGCCGGCTGCACCGCCCTGCAGACCGAACAAAGTCAGGCCTGGGCCGTGGCGAATGACGTGCCCTGGTTTGACACGGTGGACGAGCTCGACGCCGGCGTCGATCACTATGCCATCCTCGCGCCGTCCACACCGAATACGCATCTGACGCTGTGCCAACAGGTCTTTCCCTACGGTAAGTCGACGTACGTGGACAAAACCTTCGCACCTGATCTGAACACGGCCAAGGCGATCTTCAGCCTGGCCGATGATCACAACCTCGCCGTGCAGACGACCTCGGCATTGCGCTACACCGAGGTTCAGCAAGTCGTAGATGAAGCGCGGGACCGTGTTCATCACATGGTGTGTTGGGGTGGCGGCAGCTCCTTCGACGAATATGCCATCCATCCCGTGGAGATGATGGTCAGCTGTCTGGGCGCCGACGTGACGCGGCTGATGCGCTGGGGAGACACGCCCAACCGCGATCGCGTGTTGCTGGAGTGGGCCCATGGCGCCACGGGCGTCGTGCACGTGCACACGGACGGATCTACCACACCTTTTGCCGCCTCGATTTCCACAGGCGAGTCGACACGCTATGTGACCGTGGACTCAGGACCTATCTTCAGCGCCACGGCTTGCGCCTTTCTCGAACTGTTTCGAACCGGCGTGCCCAACGTTGCACGGGATGAATCTCTATCGATCCGGCGCATCCTCGATGCCGCCGTCCGCCCGGATGCAACACAGGGATTCATCGATATCTGAGATCGGCGTCGCCCTGAACCGTCGGCGACCGACCCACCAAGGGAGAGTGGATGGAATCTGTGCAGACGATGCATTGGATCGACTGGAGTGTGGTCGCAGTGGTGACCGCCTTCTTCGTCGTGCTCGCCTATTCCACGAAGAAGTATACCCAGTCGACAAGCGATTTCCTCGCCGCCAATCGCCTCGCGGGAAGATACCTGGTCACCATGGCGGATGGGGTCGCTGGACTTGGCGCCGTATCCATCATCGCTCGCTTTCAGATGGTCTACAAGGCAGGCTTCGCGCCCAACTGGTGGGATCAGTTGCAGGCGCCGATCATGCTGGTCCTCATGCTCACCGGTTGGGTCGCTTACCGTTATCGCGAAACCCGCGCCATGACGCTGGGTCAGTTCTTCGAAATGCGGTATGGGCGCAAGTTTCGATCCTATGCCGCGACGATCTGCTGGATCTCAGGGATCATCAATTTCGGCATCTTCCCCGCTGTGGGCGCCAATTTCTTCATCCATTATACGGGCCTTCCAGATCATTACTCATTGTTCGGGCTGCTGCTGCCCACCTACCACACGCTGTTGATCGTCCTGCTGAGTTTGTCCCTCTACTTCACCTTCTCGGGTGGCCAGATCGCGGTGCTGGTGACGGACTTCTTCCAGTCCTTCTTCGTCAATATCGTGCTGGCAACGATCCTCATCATCATCCTGTACAAGTTCCCTCTATCTCACATTTTCGAAGGGTTGCAGATCGCCGAGCCGGGCAAGTCGCTGCTGGATCCCTTCGACACAGCAAAGGTGGAGGGCTTCAACGCCTGGTACTTCCTGATCGGTCTGTTCGCGTTGATCATCAATCGCAACGCATGGCAAGGCTCACAGGCGTATCAGGTATCGGCCAAGTCCCCTCACGAACAGAAAATGGCCGGCGTGTTGGGTCAATTTCGTGGCTTTACCTTGCTGTGGGCGCTGACCCTGCTGCCCCTGGTGGCGTATCTGATCATGCACCATCCAGACTACACCGACTGGGCGGCGCAGGTTAATGCGCAGCTGGCACTGATCGAGGATCCGCAGGTGCGGGACCAGATGACGACACCCATTACGATGACCCTGTGGATGCCGCTGGGTCTGATGGGTGCCTTCGCCGCCGTCATGTTCGCGGCTTTCATCTCCACCCATGACACCTATCTGCATTCGTGGGGTTCGATCTTTGTCCAGGATGTCTACCTGCCGCTGCGCAATCGCGAGATCGATACCAAGAAGCACCTGCAGTTGCTTCGCCTCTCCATTTTCGGCGTCGCTGTGTTCATCTTTCTCTTCAGTTCCTTCTACCGGCAGACGCAGGACATCCTGCTCTTCTTCGCCCTCACGGGAGCCTTCTGGCTCGGTGGCGCCGGCGTCGTCATCGTCGGTGGCTTGTATACGTCGTGGGGAACGACGCGTGGCGCCTTCGCCGGGCTGACCAGTGGTACCTTACTCGCCACGGCGGGTATGGTCTGCGAACACTGGTGGGAAAACTGGTATGACGAAGACTTCTTCCTCACGGGCCAGGAAGTCTACTTCTTCGCCATGTGTGTGGCGTGGACGCTCTACGTCATGTTCTCGTTGGCCGAGAAGCGCGTGTTCAACATCGACAAGATGCTCCACCGTGGTGAGTTCGTCGTCGCCTCTGACCATGCCGCGACAGGTGGCAAGACGGTGGCTGAGCGCTGGAACTGGCGAACTGCACTGGGGATCACGGCTGATTTCACCCGGGGTGACAAGCTGATCTATGGATTCACGGTTGTGAAGTCCATGGGTTTGTTCGCCCTGTGGCTGGTCATGACGATCGCCGCCTTCACCGTCGGTGTCTCTATCGAAGGTTGGACCACCTACCACTACTGGGTGAACACGGTCTTCTTCATCGTGCTCACCATGGCCGTCATCGTCTGGCTGACGATCGGCGGAATGCGAGATGTATTGCAGCTCTACAGAGATCTGAGAGAAGCCAAGCGCGACTTCTCCGATGACGGCACGGTTCGTGATCACGACTTTGATCTGAAAACGGACGCCTGAGCCAACCATCACTAGACGTTAGCTCTATGGAGAATGGGGGGAGCGAACCACGATTGGTTCGCCTCTCTTTTTCAAAAATCCTCGTCACTCAGTCGATGGCCATGGTCCACACACCGTTCGGACCGGTGACGGACAAGACTCCTGACGCGACCTGCATGTCTACCTGGTGATCGTCTTGTCCGATGCACCAGTTGAACGAGTCGACTTGCTGCCAGAGATCCATGGGTGCGCGGGGCTCACCGATGGCGAACAGGCTCAGGAAACGCGCCTTCTGGCCATGGACAGTGGCGTCCAGGTAGGGCTCATGTCGTTGGGGCATAGGATTGCCGATGCGGTCATGGTCGTAGGGTGGGCGGTAGGCGTGGTGCCCTAGAATCAGCTCCGGCGAATCAGCTCCGGCCAGCTCGACCACCTTTGCGCTCAAGGCGACCTCGTCGACGACGACTCGAAAATCGTGTGGGAATTCGATCTGCGGTTCCCCGCCGGGATGCCATCGCACCCGGATCGGCTCTTGCCGCAACAACTGTACGTCATCGAGAACGACCACGATGTTGGGCAGCAGATGCACGACTGTGCGTCTCACGTTCTGGACCGACTCGTGCAGGTCAGTCAGGTCGATCTGCCACCAACCTCCGAGCTCATCGTCGAAGGCGGAATGTGTACAGTGCGCTTCGTGTTCCAGATCCCACCGCTGCTGGCGACCCGCGACGTTGATCTGATTGTGTCCCTCGGAGCTGAAGTGATAATGACGCCGAGCATCTGAGTCCGGATAAGGCACGCTGCCCAGATCGACGATGAGCGGACGTGCATGACCGTGGATCTCGATCTGGCCGGCATCGGGGTGCGTGTGATTCACCTTTGCCGATCCGGCCTTGCTGAACACGACGCTGGGGGTTGTGACTGGATCCCAATTGCTGCGACTGCTGATCAGTCCCGAATGGGCGGCGAAGGCTCGACCCCTTGGGAGTGAGGACTCCGGAGACCGGGACTCGAGCGTGTCATCATACCAGAGAAGCTCCCAGATCGGGAACTGTGGTTGTGGCGCACCGTAGGTGGTAAAGAACCATTGCAGGACTGGATCCCGTGTCGCTGCGGCGACGGCGGGGAAGAACGACGTCAGTGCCGGATACTTGGGCTCCCCATCGCCGAACGAAACCAGATGTTCGGGCGGCGTGGTGGCATGCATACACCAGATGCAGTGATTCCTGAGCGTCTGAATCTCCGGGGAGACACCCGCTTGTCCCTCGTGGATGGGGGTCCTCGGTCACTCCATACGCTCCACGCGTGCCATCTCTTCGTCATACAGTCGGAGCAGATCGCTGTACATCAGATAACCCAACAGACCCGAATCCTGCTCATCATGGGCACGCTGCACGACGGGCAGCTTGTCGAAGCCGCTGGCCAGCAACTTCTGCAATGCTTGATGCAGATCTTCCGACGAGTAGATGGGCTCCACCTCCTCTACGAGCATGTCCTCGATCAGGATTAGGTTTCGCAGCGCTTCATCATCGGGTAGATCCAGATCGTCGAGACGGATCATGCCGCGCAGATTGCCCTCTGCATCGGTCACAACGAAGTGCAGATGTCCGAGTCGTCGCGCCAGAGCGCTGAGCGAGAAATAGGGCGTCTCGTTGGAGACCATCGCCTCCTTCGAGCCGTCGAGTCGTTCGAGCGCCTCTCTGACGCGCAGATTCTCGAGGATGTCGACGGTCAAGTCCTTCAGATGCGCCGGTGAATGGAATCGGTTCTGCACTTGATCGTCGTAGATCGTCACTTTGCGTGTGAAAATGAGGGCGAGAGCGGTGACGACCATCAGCGCCGGCAGCAGGTGATAACTTCCCGTCATCTCCGTGACGATGATCAGCGCCGCCAGCGGCGTGTTGGCGACACCGGCCAGAAAGCTGCCCATGCCGACCACGACAAAGGCCGCCGGTTCGTGGACGATCTCCGGATACCAGGACGCGGCGATCGTACCGACGGCGCCACCGAGCATTCCACCGATAAAGACGGACGGACCGAAGACCCCACCTGACCCCCCACTGCCCACCGTGCAGCTGGCCGCCATCATTTTCATCACCGCGAGCAACACCATGACACGCAGGGCCAACTGACCATCGATGGCCTGCTGCAGGACCCCGAAGCCACTTCCCAGAACTCGGATGTCTGCCAAAGCCATGGCGCCCACCATGAGGCCGCCGATGGCTGGAATCGACCAAGCGGGCAGGGGCAGTCTGCGGAAGACGCGATCTCGCAGGGCCTGAAACAGATGGACATAGATGATGCCCGCCACGGCACACAGCAGCCCGAGCACGAGATACACCCACAACTCGCGCAGATCCGTGAACAGGATCTCGGGTAGTCTGAACATGTGTGAGAATCCAAAGACCCCCATGTAGACGGCGTAGGCGACGATGGAGGCCGTGACACAGGGGATGAGTGCGTCGCTCTCGAAATCTTCGCGATACAGGACCTCGACGCTGGTCACTGCACCGCCGAGGGGTGCTCGGAAGATCGCCCCCAGACCACCGGCACAACCAGCCAGCAACAGAATGCGTCGTTGCGCCGCCGAAAGCCCCAGGCGCTGTCCGATCCAACTGCCGAGGCTAGCACCGATCTGCATGATCGGCCCTTCGCGTCCAGCGGCCCCCCCGGTGGCCAGGGTCAGAATCGTGGCCAACGCTTTGACGGGGGCCACGACGAGTCGCATGACGCCGCGATGGTTGTGAAAGGCGCTGATAACGGCGCCCGTGCCCGGGCCCTGGGCTTCGGGTGCCCAACGCCAGACGATCAGACCACTGAGCAGACCCCCAAAGGCTGGGAGCAGGACCAGGACGTAGAGACGCCGGTCATATTGGGGTGGATCGAGAAAGTCGAAGGAGAATTGGATCTCACCAGATGGCACCAACTGAGGAAATCCAGCGATCCCCTCCATCAACAGCCGATGACCCAGGCTCAAACCCCAGGTGAACAACACGGCAGCCAGGCCGGAAACCAGGCCCGTCACCACGGCGTAGAAAAAGATCCGGGTGCTGAAATCGAAGCTGAACGCATCGCGTAGCGTCTGGATCCACCGCAGCATGAAGGGTATTTTAGGTGCTTCCCTCCCTATCTGCCATCACAACAAATCCTCATCCATGCGAATCGTCATCATCGGCGCCGGCGACATCGGTCGCCCCCGCGTGGGGCGAGTGCCCGCCATGGCTGATCGTGCTGGCACTCAACGGACCGGGTGCCATGATCCCCGACAGCGGACCACGACCTCCAGCAGAAAGGGGATCACTCAGGCTTCTTCCACAATGCACAGCTCGATGTAGCGAGGGCAATGGGCCGGTGTCTCGGCCTGATGGGCACGATTGTGGTAGTACACGACACCAATCCGTCCATCGGGAAGCTTGGCCGCGTCAGGGTAGCCAAGATCGGCGACCCCACCATCTGCGCGCAGCAGGAGTTCGCCCTCATCTACCTGATCACACTCGGTGTCCAGGCAACGCGCGCGAGTTCCGTATCCATCGTCGAATCGATACCCGTAGACGAGCAACACTTTTCCAGAGGGCAGATCAATGGCGCACGCCGGGTATCCAGGGCAGACGGGAATCGGCTCGGACCAGCTGAGGCCACCATCATCGGAATGGCACTTGCTAAGCATCAGAGCATCACTCCAGCGACGCATGAACGCCACAATGCGGCCCGATGGTGTCTGATGCAGGAAGGTCTCGTTGTGGTCCTCGGCGATGATGCCGGAGAAACCGAAGGACTGCCCTTCGTCGTCGGAACTGAACAGAAAACTCGTGTTGGTCTCGCCGCCGCCGTAGGCCGACAACAGGATCCGACCATCGGCCAGTTGCAGAACATTTCCACGCACCGCCACCGGCGCGTGCAGCAGAGCGTGTCGGGCAGGTATTCCAGGAACGTGATCGAGATACACCGGTTCGCTCCAGTGAGCACCCTGGTCCTTGCTGAGATGGACAGATGTACCTCGTTGGATTCCCGGCCACCAACCCTTACTGAGACTTCCACCGGTTCGATCGACGATCTGTTTTTCGATGGCGTCGGTGACCAGCTCGAAGCGGTGAGTGTGGTGGAGCCAGACACCGCTGCTCAGCCGACGGAGGTTCGGGCACTGGTGACCCGCCAGAAACGTCGTGGGATCGGTCCAGTGACGACCTGCATCTGTTGAGTGGGTCAGACAGGTTTCCGTCGCCGGATGCCAATGGCTGGCGAAGCCCTCCATCAGCCAGGACAGGACCCGACGGAAGCAGACCGTCATCTTTCCATCGTCGCCCACGATCAGGGCCGGACCCGGCCCGCAGTAGTAGGAGGGATCGGCAAAGACGGGCTGGTAGTCGGTGACTCGGATGCTCAATTGGGTTCCCCTTCCTCAAGCCAGTCCCGGGGCTTTAGGAACTCTTCATAGAGTCGTGCCTCCTCGCTTCCCGGTTCAGGTGTCCAATCGTAGCGCCAGCGAACCTCAGGAGGCATGGACACGAGGATGGATTCGGTCCGTCCGCGCGACTGCAGACCGAAAAGGGTGCCGCGATCATAGACGAGGTTGAATTCGACATACCGACCCCGTCGATAGAGCTGAAAATCTCGCTCGCGTTCGGTGAAGGGCAGCGTATGACGGCGCCGGAGGATGGGCGCGTAGGCCTTCATGTAGTGGTCACCCACCGATCGAGTGAAAGCAAAGGCCGAATCGAAGCCGCCCTCCTGGTAGTCATCGAAAAACAACCCGCCGATCCCCCGCGGTTCGTCCCGGTGTTTCAGGTGGAAATACTCGTCGCACCACGTCTTGAGACGTGGATAGAGGTCGTCGCCAAAGGGTTCACAGGCGGCTCGCGCCGTACGATGCCAGTGGATGGCGTCCTGCTCGAAACCGTAGAAGGGCGTCAGATCGAAACCACCGCCAAACCACCACACGGGTGGATCCTTGTCGGCCGGGTCGCGGGCGACAAAGAACCTGACATTGGCGTGTGAGGTGGGCGCGAAGGGGTTCTTCGGATGAAAGATCACCGACACGCCCATCGCCTCGAAACTTCGACCGGCCAGCTCGGGGCGTCGCGCCGACGCGGTTGCCGGCAATTGTTTGCCCGTCACGTGGGAGAAATTCACGCCTCCTTTTTCGATCACGTCTCCCGCCTCCAGCACACGGCTTCGACCACCACCGCCCTCTGGCCGGTCCCATACATCTTCACGGAATTCTCCCTCACGAGGCTCGATGGTTTGGATCTCGACACAGATCCGATCCTGCAGCGAGCGCAGATAGGTGAGGATGTCCTGCGTGTTCAATACGGCTCCGTTGAGAGAAGGGTCGGTTGACGCTCCCCTGGCGATTCGGGAGCTTTTGCGACGACGCCTCATACCTAAGCCGGTCACGGCCGGCTGTGTCAACGAAAGTGCCATTCCATGCCGTTGTCGATGCGGGTCGGACTCGGTCAGTTCAACGAGCTGACCGACGAGATGTGCCAGTTCATCAAACAGATGGGCTGTGACGACTTCCTCATGAATACACCGAAGCTTCCCGGGGACGAGGGCCACTGGAAGGTCGATGACCTGGCAGCACTGAAAGCCAAGGCCGACGCCTACGATCTGCGGCTGATGGCGCTGGAAAACGTGCCCATTCCCTTCTACCTCGACATCATGCTCGGCGGACCTGAGAAAGAGGCGCAGTTGGCCAACATGATCACGACGGTGCGCAACATGGGACAGGTCGGCATCCCGATTCTTGGATACCACTGGATTCCTGTGGGGGTCTGGCGGACGCAGGAACCGGAGACGTTGCGTGGCGGTGCCAGGGGGACACGCTTCGATCTGCAAGCTCACGCCGAGGCACCACTCAACTTTGACCGCGTGTATTCAGAACAGCAGATGTGGGACAACTATTGCTGGTATCTGGAGCGGCTACTGCCGGTGGCCGAGCGGGCCGGCGTCCGACTCGCCCTACACCCGGATGATCCGCCCGTTCCCGCCTTAGGCGGTGTGGCCCGCCTCTTCGGGACCTTCGAAGGTTTCAAGAAAGCGATGGACACCTTTGATAGCCCGAACCATGGACTCGACTTCTGCATGGGCTGCTGGTCTGAAATGGGTGGACACGACAATGTGATGCGGGGTTTCGATGCTTTCGTGCCCGACGGCAAGATCGCCTACATCCACTTTCGAGATGTGCGTGGTACACGCGAGTGTTTCCATGAGTGTTTCATCGACGAGGGCCAGGTCGACACCTACGCGGTAGTTCAACGTCTCAAGCAACTCGGCTTTGATGGATTCATGATCCCCGACCACGTGCCGGCCACGGTGGGTGATTCAGGCTGGCATCACCGTGGGCGTGCTCACTGTGTTGGTTTTATGCAGGCCATGATCCAAGCCGTCGATCGACAGGAGGCAGCCTGATGCTGGTGGGAACGCGTGTATCACCAGACTGGCTTCACCGCCCCGACGATCTGCGTTTTCTGAAACAGATCGGTGTCGATGTCGTCGACATTACAATGGACTTCATTCCCGGCTTTCTCGAAGCCGGCATGCGACTGTCTCGTGAAGGTCTTCAGCAAGCGGTGGACGCCATCGGCGAGGCGGGTCTGCGGATCGAACGCATCAATAGCCTCAACAGCCAGACGATCGATACCTTCCTCGGTCGGGAGGGTACCGAGCGAGAACTCGACAACGTCGCCCACAACACCGAACTCATCGGCGAGTTTAGGCTTCCCGTGCTCGGAGTTCAGTGTTTTCAGGCAAGTCAGTTCGGTCACTTTCCTGGTCCAGACTACTCCTGGGTGGAAGGGCGAGGCGGCTACCAGCACCTGCACAGTGATCTGAGCGATGCCCTCGTCGATCGACCAGCACCGGAAGGATCGCCGACCCATGACGAACTGTGGGAACGGACGATTCGCATCTTTCAGACCGTCGTACCCATTGCCGAACGCTTCAAGGTGCGCGTCGCCATGCATGGCAACGACCCGCCCGTACCCAAGCTGTTTGGTATCTCCCAGATCCTGTACGACTTTGACTGTTTTGACAGGCTCTTCGCCGCTGTGCCTTCTGACTACCACGGCATGACCTTTTGCGTGGGCACACGATACGAATCGGGCCAGGATGTGTTTGAAGGCATTCGTCGTTTCGGCGAACAGGGGAAGATCTTCCACGTGCACTTTCGCAATGTGCACGGGCGGATCCCCATCGACGGTTGGTACGAGGAGCGCGCACCAGACGAAGGAGACCTGTCGATGACCCAGGTCGCCGGCGCCCTGCAGGACGTGGGATATACAGCGGCCATCGATTACGACCATATCATGCGACTGGTCGGAGACGAACAAGGCAAGGCTTATATCGCGTTCTGCGTGGGTCACGCCCGGGGGATCTTAGAAGGCCTTGCCGCAGGTGAGACCAGAGGGGAAGGAATGTGATGACGGGGCAAGCCGAACCTGTTCGCATCGCGCTGAACAAGCCACGAATCGGTACCGGCCTTTCGGTGGAAAAGGCATTGGCTAAACGCAGGTCGTCACGGACGTTCTCTGAACGGACGGTCCAGCTAGATGAGGTGGGTCAACTGTTGTTGGCGGCTCAGGGCATCGCCGGCCACTTTGACATACGCACGGCACCTTCTGCCGGTGCCCTGCATCAGATGATGCTCACCGTCGTTGCCGCCGGCGTCGACGGTCTACCAGCCGGACTGTATCGGTATCACGCAGAGTCTCACGATCTGGCCTTGTTGAGCGACAGTGACCATCGCGAACAACTCCGCAGTGCGGCCAATCAGCAGGAAGCCATCGGTCTGTCTACGACATCGATGGCCGCCTTTGATGACGAACAGATGGCGGCCGCCGCCCACCTCGACGCGGGTCACCATGCCCTCTATGTGATGCCCGTCGGTTGCGCCTGAGCCTCCACTGGTGATCAACCGCCTTCGAAGGATGGCCCGTCGTTATACGCATCGGGTCCTGATTTCATGTAGCCTTGTTGCCTGCCCGGCGCTGGGACAGCCGACGGCGCTCAGCGAACCGGACACGACCCAGGTGAGGGTCGTGCCCCCGGTGGCCGAACCCGAGCGCCTGGTCCGCCCGCTCACACGCAGGCATCGCATCGTCTCGGTCCGTCATCCGCAGGCACAGGAAGGTGTTGATCGATTTCGCGCCAGCATTCCAGAATTGGTGGACTTCGCCAATGAGGAAACGCAGCTGGAAGACATCGTCTTCGTCGGCGAGGAACTGCGTCTTGCCGACCCGCAAATCGGTACTCCGCTGATGCTGTTCTTGACCGGAAATCTGGCGCCCTTGCCGTTCACTTCTGAAGAAAAGATCTGGTTGGGGACGTATCTGTGGGGTGGCGGCCTGATCTACGCCGAGGACGTGCGGGCCCGCAGGATCTTGGGCAGCGATGTTGCCCAGAGTGGTACCCCCTTCGATGTTCGTTTGAAGGCGTTGTTGGCCGATAGCCGAGTTCTGGGTGAGCAGGCCCAGCTGTGGCAGAGGATCACCCACGAGCACCCGATCTATCACAGCTTCTTCGAGTTTCTCGCTGGACCTCCACTGAGCAATACCAGTGGGCGACCCCGCGGTGCCAACCGTGTCACGGAACTGGAGATTCTGCAACTTCGTGGGCGAACGGTCGCCATCTTCTCCGATCTCAATATCTCCTATGGATGGGCGTCGTTGGACGCCTCTGGTCGCCGACGAGCACTGCAGTTCGGTACCAATCTGCTGATCTTCGCCCTCGCTGAGCATCGCGCCGGCCCAACCCGCTAAGGACGCTTGTATGCCATCCTCGTTTCGTGTTGCCCTCGTCGGTACCGGCCGCGTCGGTTACCAGTTCAGTTTTTCGGACGTGCCTGACAATCACGCAGAAGCGATCGTCGCCAATCCGCGAACCGACTTGGTGGCGGGTGTCAATCGAAGTCGAGAGAAACTCGACGCCTTCGGGGAACGGTTTGGTATCGATGCCCTCTTCCACGACATGGGGCAGATGCTGCGCGACGTGAAACCGGACATCTGCATCATCGCCACGCACCCGGAACTGCATGCACAGATGGTGTCCGAATGCGCCGCTGCGGCGACGGTCAAGGCCATCATCTGCGAAAAGCCGATGGCCCTGTCTCTGGCTGAGTGCGACGTCATGATCGATGCCTGCAAACGACACGACGTGTTGCTGCAGGTCAATCACAACCGGCGTTGGCATGCAGAGTGGCAGTTGGCCCACAAGTTGATTCAGGAGGGGGCCATCGGCGACCTGAATCACATCTATTGCTACATGGATGGTTGCAAACCGCACCCGGCGTGGCGCTGCGAGAACGAGGGGCCTCTACTGCACGACTACACCCATTACTTCGATCTGATGGATCTGTATGCGGGTGAAGTGGAGTGGATGTGCGGTACAGCGCAGCAACGGATGCGACCCTGGGCCGTGGAGGATTTTGCCAGTGCCATGATGGGCTTCACCTCGGGCGTGACCGGCCTCATCTGCGGGACGGAGATGACCGTCTATAGCGATCACGCGTTCGAAATGCGTGGCACGACGGGGGTGATCCGCATGTCGGCGGAGCAGGTACACCTCCACCAGGCACACCAGGATTGGCACGAACCGGATTCTGGCTTTCGATGGAGCGCTCTACAGCCGACATCCGTGGAACGTCCGGCTCCGGTCAGTACCTACGTGGAGGCCCTGTCAGAGCTGATCGCCGCCCTCGACGGCCATGGATCTCTACGCTCCGATGGAGCGGTGGGGCGGCGGTCGATGGAGATGGTCAGTGCTGTTTACCAGTCACAGGCCACTGGCAACGTGCTGGTGCGCTTTCCCGTTACCGAAACCGAGAATGGCATCGAGACCCTGCGCCGCCTCGGACAGTTTGTCGAACGTGAGGAGTCCTGAATCGTGGCCAGCAAGAAGACAGTGAAAGTTGCCATCATCGGCGCCGGTGGTCGTGCGGCCAGCACTCACTATCCGTGTCTGGCCCAGTTGCCCGACTGTGATCTGGTGGCCGCGTGCGATCTGAGCGAGGAACGTGTGGCTGGCGTGTGTGAGAAGTTCGACATCGCCGGACGGTATACGAACTATCAGCAGATGATCGAGAAAGAGACGCCTGACATCGTCTACGCCATCATGCCGCCCCACCATCTGTATGATGTCACGGCAAATATCATCGACATGGGCTGTCACGTAGTGATCGAGAAACCACCGGCCGTGACTTCAGAGCAAGTTCGGCAGATGGCGAATCTCGCCCGTCGCAAGAACGTACTGACAGGCGTGACCTTCCAACGACGCTTCTCTCCTCTGCTGCGACAGGGCAAGAGGTGGTGTGAGGAACGCGGCGGCAACGTACACACTGCACATTCCACGTTCTACAAAAACTGGGCCGGTGGAGCTGCCTACTACAAGGGTGCCATGGATATGCTCACCTGCGACGGCATCCATGCTGTCGATACGCTGCGCTGGTTGTGTGAAGGCGAGGTAGAGAGTGTGGCAGCCGACTCGCGCCGGCTGGATGCCGAACACTGGAATGTGCATTTGGCGCTGGTGCGCTTCTCATCGGGTGCCACGGGCTTGTTGCTCAACAACTTCATGGCGGGACGACGCATCTTCTCCGTCGAGATTCACAGTCCGGGGGTGACGTTCTTTGGCGACCCGGAAGAAGGGGGCCGGTTGTTCGCTGACAACCAGCTGGACCCGGTGGAGACATTGGATCCCTTCGTCATGGCCGACTCGCAGGAGCCCCACCGCGCCTTCGGCCCCTGGGAGATGAATGCCCACTTCATGGACTGTGTCCGGGAGAACCGGCAGCCCGAGACCTGTTTCGACGATGCGCTGAAAACGATGGAGCTCGTGGACGCGGTCTATGGGGGCCAGATTTAGCCGATCACTCGTGGTGCCGACGGCGTCGCACGGCGCGATCGAATTCGACACCCGCCTCGTCGATGGCGGTGAACTGAGCTGAGTCGGCGGCGGCATCGATATCGACGCGCCGGAAGTGACCGCGTCGTTCGATCCTGTCCACATACCAGCGTCTGCCCAAATGAGTCTGGCGGGGCCCTGCCACCCGCTTGGGTGGTCTCCCGAAAGCGCCATCGCCCAAGCATGGGCCGTGAGGTCAACGTCCAGCGTTTGACCGCAGGGGGAACCAGACTATCTTCGCCGCTTCCTCCGAACCTCTCTGCTGGAGTTTTTTGCTATGGCCGACCGCCTGCGTGTCGCCGCCATTATCACCATCTACCACCCCAAGTCTCACGCCGATGTGATCGTGACGAAGTTCCTCAAGGGAGCGTCGATCGATGAGGGACGGTATGTGTTCGACGACGTCGAGATCGTCTCCATCTATCTCGATCACGCCCTGGAAAATGACATCGGTTTGGGAATTGCCGAGCAATTCGACGTGCCCGTCTACCCGAGTATTCGACGTGCCTTGCACGCCGGGAGCAACGAGCTGAACGTCGATGCGGTCCTGCTGGTCGGAGAACACGGCGACTATCCGTGGAACGAACGAGGCCGACACATGTATCCCCGCCGATACTTCTTTGAGCAGATTGCCGGGGTGTTTTCCGAGAGTGGTCGCAGTGTCCCCGTCTTCAACGACAAACATCTTGCCTACAGCTTCTCCGATGCGCAGTGGATGTGGAATCGCGCCGACGAATTGAACATTCCCATCATGGCCGGCTCGTCCCTGCCACTGTGTTGGCGGCACCCCTGGCTCGAATACGAGAAGGATACGGTCGAACTCGACGAGGCGTTCGCCATCAGTTACGGCAGCATCGAGGCCTATGGTTACCACGCCCTGGAGACGATGCAGTGTATGGTCGAGCGACGTTTGGGTGGCGAGACGGGGGTGCTCTCTGTCCAGTGCCTAGAGGGGGACGAAGTATGGCGTTCCCGTGATCGTGGAGAGTGGCCAGGCGATCTGGCCGATGCGGCGTTGGCCGTGTCCGAACACAAGACCTCCGACAACCCGGAGGACTGCGATAATCCCGCCGTATTCTTGATCCGCTACACAGATGGATTGAGAGGTACGATTCTCCACCTGTCTGGGGTCGTGCAGGAATTCGCTTATGCTGCGCGTCGCAAAGATGGACAGGTCGATGCTGTCGAGTTCTATCTGCAGAATGAAGGTCCCTTCGCACACTTCGGTTATCTGTGCCGCAATGTAGAGTCCTTCTTCAAGACTGGCATCGCTCCCTATCCGCCTCAGCGAACGTTGCTGACCACGGGGATCATCGATGCGGTCATGAACTCCCGTCATGAAGATCACCGTGTCGTGGACACGTCTCAGGATCTTCAGATCAGCTACTCGTCCTATGATCGGATGCCATTTCGGCCGGTTGGCGAACGACCTACGGGCGCCAGTGTTGATCCGTCCGCACCTGACATTATCTGACTGATCGCCGCAGGGAGAACGGATTAGACTCTCCGATGCCATGAGTGTGGAACGGATCGTTGATCTGAAGGCCACCAGCAAAGACGAGGCGATCGCCGAACTCATCGATCTTGCCGTGACGGCGAGCGCGCACACGAGCCAAACGCGAAGCTGAACCTGCGTCACCAGATCCTGCGCCAGCAGATTCTGCACGAAGCAGAGCTACACCCATGGGCGGTTCACGCCAGCCTGTTGTCTGTAGTTACTGCAGAACCTGCGGGTGACGCTTCTGGAGTTGGATCAGCATCGGTGAAATGGCCAGACCAAGCTTCGGCCCCACGATCTCAGACCTGCCGGCTAACGTGGCCAGATCGATTTCTGACTTGGTCAATCCGAAGGCCACACAATTGAGTTTGCCCGCAATGGGCAGCCGCAGCAGATAGTCGAAGGTATAGTCGAGTCGGCAGCTCAGTTGTTGTTCCTGCTCGGGCCGTACGCCGAACCAGAGATTGTAGATCGCCACACCTCCCCCTCGCATTGCCTTCCGGCATGCTTGGGGAAAGGATTCTGCATCGACGATCGGGGCCATGCCGTTGGCATTGTGGAGATCGACGAAGATCAGATCGTATGTCGAAGCCACAACGCTTTCGAGGAACTCGAGACCATCGGTCAGGTGCAGGCAGAAGCGGTCGTTGGGCTCGGGTAGGCCAAAGAACCGATTCGCCACCTCTGCAATCGCAGGCCGGATCTCTACGACATCGACCTGGCACTGCGGATAGTGGTGGAGGAGAAACTTTGGCAGCGATCCCCCACCCAACCCCAAGACCAAAACGCGCGTGGGCTGGTGAGGAAGAAACACGAGCCCTGACGCCATCGTGCGGGTGTATTCGAGGGCCAATTCGGTGGGCCGGGCCGTAAACATCGTGCTCTGGCGCGCCGTCGAGCCAAAACGAAGGGAGCGGATCTTACCCTCCGCCTCTTCGACGATCTCGATGGGGCCGTGCTCGTCATGCTGAACGTGGACGGTGAGCACGGAGAATCTTAGCTGCCTTGCCAGTCGCCCATGCGTGCCGCGGCCGCGTCTCGCCAGCGAGAGTAGTTGGGCGACAAACGCAGGGCTCCCTCGGGTTGTGGCACCAGTTGACCACCCTGCCCGCGGGGGTCACCGCGTTCTTCATTGACTTGGGCCAAACGTTTGCGCCACACGTCGATGCGTTCGGCCGTTCGGGGGTCACGCGTCAGATCATGACACTCGTGCGGATCGGTTCGCAGGTCGAAAAACTGCTCTTCGCCGGTGTGGTGGAACCAGATGTACTTCTCATCGCCATCGGTGACATACTGCATGCCGTGTTCATGATCATAACACTGCGTGTGTTCGCCCTGAACGAACGGCCTCCAGTCGGATGCAGTGCCGTTGCACAGGGACAACAGACTCTCGCCGTCAACCGAGTCGGGTGCGTCGAGACCGGCCGCGTCGAGGAAGGTTGGCATGATGTCGCGCAGCTCGATCGGTTCGTTGAGAATCTGGCCGCGGGGTACATCCTCTCCCCATGCGGTGGGCCATTGCACGACGCAGGGGATCCGTGCCGATCCCTCATACGGGTAGGTTTTCCGCCAGTGGTGGTGATCCCCCATCATGTCACCGTGATCGGACGTAAACACGATCAGCGTGTTGGCCAGACCCTCCGGGTCACGCTTGCCATACTCGTACAGAACACGACCAATCTGGTGGTCGATGAAGCTGATGTTGCCATAGTAGCCGGCTCGGCCCCGGTGGATCTCACGGTCACTTCGTCGGGTGCGCGGGGCGTTTACATCGGCCACAGGTCGATCGTAACGCGCCGCCCAATCACCTACATGGGCGGCGGGAATGTGGGGATGGTCCACATACATGTCCCAGTAGGCCTGCGGTGGATCGTAGGGCGAGTGGGGCCGTGCGAAGGACATCCACAGGAACAGGGGTCGCGTGGGGTCACGCGTCTCCACAGCACGAATCGCTTCCGATGCGGTCCAATAGGTCGGGTGGAGATGCTCGGGAAGATGTGAGGGTCTCGCCATCCAGCTGTTCCATTCGATGCTGTGATCACGATAGCCGTACTCCCCCTCCTTGGCGCGGTCGAAGTGGGCGTGATAGTCAGAGATGAAGCCCGCATCACGGCGCCCCGACTCGTCCAGACACGTATCGTGAAATCCCTGCAATGTGCGCTGCGGCGCATGGTGCGCCTTGCCTACCAGCCGGGTGTGGTAGCCTGCGTCGGACAGTTCACCAGGCAGCGTCGCCGGATAGTCGAGCGGATCGTTGCCGGTCATGGTCAGCCGGCCATGATTCCACGGGTCCATACCCGTAATGATGCCCGCGCGGGCGGGTGTGCAGGAGGGTACGGACGTGTAGGCGTGGCGGAAGCGCGCACCCTTCTCGGCGATCTGATCGACGTAGGGTGTCTCGACAGCGGGATGGCCCTCGCAGCCAAGGCAGTCACCGCGCTGTTGGTCAGTCGTAATCAGCAGCAGGTGGGGCTTGCGATAGCGGGCCATCGATCACCTAAACCGGTTTAGGCATCCTTCGCCCAGCGAGTCGCCAGGAAGGCGTCGACGAAGATCTGCCCGAGATGAGATGTAATGCAGGGGATGGCGACCAGTCCCTTGGTCTGGGGAGACAGCGCCTCGTCTGGAATCAGAGCCAGAACCGTGAGGGCCACGGGGAGTGTCTTCTGGCTGGCCATCAAGATCACAGCCTTGCGAAGGGGCAAGGCGAAACCAAACAGCCTTGTCGCGGTGCCATTGAGGATCAGATAGAGAACGTGGATCACAAGGCCGGCTGCAATCAGGATCAGCAGTTCACCGGCAGCCACGGCAGCGAGACGATCTGAGCTCTGCGAGAACTTCATCCACGGCACGCTGATCAGTGCCAGATTGCTGACCACGGTGATGCTGCGGCGGCGTGCATCGGCCCAGTCGCCCAAACGAAGACGCAGTAACCGACCGGCCATGAGGGGAACAAGAATGGTGAGGCAGAGCTTCACCAGCAGCCCCTGTGCAGACAAATCGACTGCACCGACGGCCCCAAGGACAATGGCCAGCACAAACGGGATGGTGAACACGCCCAGCAGATTCGTCGTCACCGTCAGCAACAAGGCCAGCGCTGTATTGCCTCGCGCCTGCTGTGTGAGGGCGATCCCCGACGACAACGTCGTCGGCATACAACAGAACAAGGCCAGACCAAGCCGAAAACTGTCGGCCAACGGAGCCATGAGGGCCACAGCGGCGCCCAACACTGGCGTCAGGAAGAGGATTGCCAGGATCCCCCACAGGGTTGCGGGCCAGGCGGACAGAGCGGCACGAATCTCATCTGTCCGCAGCAGCAGTCCTGAGCACAAGAAGATGATGCTCACCGCCACATACTGGGTGGGCAGTTCGGCCATCATGCGACCCGGTGAGGGCCACAGCAGCCCGATGAAGGCGACGGCGATCAGGCCGACAGGGAGCATCTGCCGCCGCAGAAAGGCGGCCAGTCCTGTCATGGAAGGGACTGTCGGGTGGTGTGGTGGGTCCATCCGTTGATGGATGGATTGTTCATCCTTCGTGTAGCGCCTTCAATGCGGGCTGTACGAAGCAGATCTCCTCACAAAGCAGACAGTTCGCCACATCCTTTTTGCATTCGATATCTCGCTCTTCCAGAGCTTCGCGGAATGCGGCAAGGAAGCTGTTGGCCACGGCGTCCTCGGAAAACAGAAACCGTAAGAAACCAACCAGACGACCGCGTGCTTCGGAGCTGAGCAGGTGCTCTACCTTGCACGCATCGATCTCCGCATCGTCATCGTCCATTCCCAACGCCTGGCTGAGAAACTTCTGCATCACCACGCGTGTCGACTCGGTCTCCCAGACTACGCGCAGACCCCTGGCAGTCAGTTCCAGAAACTTGTTGTGGTCTTCCTGGACGTAGCCGCGTTCGCGCAGATGCTTCATCGCCGTCGACACGCTGCCCTTGGTAATACGCAGATGTTTGGCGATGTCGGAGACACGGGCGTAGCCGTGCTCCTGACGCAACTCATGCACCGCCATCAGATGATGGGCCGCCGAGTGCGTCAATTCGTTCTCTTCGAAGTTCTTCCAGACCTGTTGGAACATGATGTCCCCTGCTTACGCGTCCGCGTCGTGCGCCAAGCGGAAACCGATGGTCTCACGCGTGTGTGTCTCGGGCGATGAATTGCGATGCGTCGTTCGGACGTTGTCGCGTGATTCGCCGAAGAATCCACCCCGGATCACTCGCTCTTGCCCGCCTTCCGGCCCCTTGGGATTGGTCGACGGCGAATACTGGTAGTAACTCTCATCCCAGAAATCTTCGCACCACTCATACGCGTTGCCTGACATGTCCCAGATGTTGTAGGGACTGCGCCCGAGGGCGAATTCATCTACGGGCAGTGTGGTTCCGCTGGCAGCCCCGGCGTTGCAGCGCTCTTCGGCGAATCGATTGCCCCATGGGTACAGACGTTCATCGTTGCCACGGGAGGCCTTCTCCCACTCGGCTTCGGTCGGCAGACGTGCACCCATCCATTCGGCGTACGCCTTGGCGTCCTGCCAAGAAACGTTGACCACGGGGTGCTGTACCAAACCCACCGGTGGATTCCCTCGCTGCCAATGAATTGGAGTCTTGTAACCGACACAATTCACAAACTCATGATAGTCCTGATTCGTCACCGGATAGGCGTCGATGTAGAAGGAGGGCAGATGGACCGGATGTGCGGGACGTTCAGAATCGGGGCTGGCTTCTTCGTGACTTCCCATAATGAACTGCCCCGCCTCGATGAAGATCATCCGTTGCTTGTTGGCGTCGGGGAGCAGATCCTTGCGGCGCTGCTCCAGATCCTCCATCTGCAGGTCCATGTCCTCAGAGCGACCCTTGATCTGGACGATGTTGTCCTCGAACGTGGTCAGGCGCAGCTCTATCTCACGACGACGTTGCTCCTGCGAGTCGATCTGGTCCATCAGCTTCTTGGAGGGTTTGTTGAAATCCAACAGAATCATGACGAAGTAGAGACTGATTCCACAGGTCATGATCCACCACGTCCAATCATCCATGGCTCCTTCTTTCCCTCAGCCGCTCGAATAACGAACCGACGTCCGCCATCGTGCTTGCCGCGGGGCCAGCGCTCACCGGTCTATGGAAGTGATGAGCGCCTGGTCCCGCAACCGATGCTGCCAAACGTATCCGTCGACCCCTATCCCGCAAGCCGCGGAATCAGGTCAACGCAGCGATTGGCGTAACCCCATTCATTGTCATACCACCCCAGCACTTTGACCATGTTACCCCCGACGACATTGGTCGAGTCTGCATCAAGGATACAAGAAGCTGGGTTGCCGATGATGTCGGTGAGCACCAGGGGTGCTTCAGAGTACTCGAGAATGCCCTTCAGATCTTGATCGGCGGCCTTCTTGAAAGCCGCGTTGACCTGCTGCTTGGTTGCATCCTTGGCCAGTTCGACCGTGAAGTCGGTAAGTGAACCGTCTGGAGTGGGGACGCGGATCGACAAGCCGTCGAGTTTGCCATTCAGATCAGGAAGCACGATCCCCACCGCCGCGGCGGCCCCGGTGGTCGTAGGGATCATGTTCACCGCTGCCGCACGGGCGCGACGAAGATCGCTGTGCGGCAGATCGAGGATTCTCTGATCGTTCGTGTAGGAGTGGATCGTATTCATCATCCCCTTCACGATGCCGAAATTCTCGTGCAGGACCTTTGCCATGGGAGCCAGACAGTTCGTCGTGCAGGAGGCGTTGGAAACGATGGTATCTGAGTCCTTCATCGTTTCGTCGTTGACACCCAGTACAATCGTGGCCAGGTCACCCTTGGCGGGGGCGGAGATCAGGACCTTGCCGGCCCCAGCCTGAAGATGAGCTTCAGCCTTCTCCTTTTGCGTGAACAAACCCGTCGACTCGACCACGACGTCGACGCCGGCGTCCTTCCAGGGGAGGGCGGCCGGATCACGCTCGGCCAGTACCTGAATCCGCTTGCCATTCACGACGATGGCGTCTCCGTCGGCGACGACGTCAGCGTCGAAAATTCCGTGGGTTGAATCGTGCTTCAGCAGATGGGCAAGGGTCGCCGCATCTGTGAGATCGTTGATCGCTTTGATGTCGATGCCACCGGCGGCGGTGGCGGCGCGAAAAACGAGTCGACCGATTCGGCCGAAGCCGTTGATCCCAATGGGGATATCAGCCATGTCAGTGCTCTGCCTCTCTTACGTAGGCGCCCTGTCTCTGAGGTGGACGTCACTTCTTCAGTCGTCCTGCGACCTCATGACGCCGCACCGGGGGTGATACCGGGAAATCGACGATGGGGAGGCGCTACCGCGGGAAGACGCCGACACCGCGAGTCAGGAGGCGCGGTGTGTGATGGTGGTGGGTTTTTCTATCGTTGGGTCGCTGATTGTGCATTCTGCCGTTAAGCTAGCCAATACAATAGGTTAACCAAAGGCGGACCACCCGGCAAGGTGTGGCGGTGCCGCATACTAGCACCGGTTGGCTATCTGCCTTCATCATTTGTATCTTGCCGGGTCATGCGTGACCATTTGCGCACACCGCTTCCAGATCAAACCATGGTTGACCATCACGACATTTCCGCATTTCACCAGAGGGGATACTGCGTCGTTCCCGACCTGTTCGATCCTGTGGAAATCCTCGCTTTGCAGGAGGAGGTCTCGCGATTCGAGGCGGAGGGGTTGGTTCGAAATGTGAGAACACAGGGCGACGGGGAAACGCCCGACCAGGTGCAGGCGAATCTTCAGCTGATCCCGTTGTTCGACAAGTCCGATCTGCTTCGCGCCTTGCCTTTCGATGACCGCGTGGTCAATATTGTATCTTCCTTGATCGGGGATCCTTATCTCCTTCACCTTGACCAGCTCTTCATGAAACCGGCGCACCACGGTACTGGCACCAGCTGGCACCAGGACAACGCCTACTTCAAGATCTCAGATCCTCTGCGAGGAACGGCGATGTGGCTGGCCATCGACGACGCCAACGAGCGCAATGGGACGCTGCTCCTGGTGCCTGGCAGTCATCTGACCCCCTTTGAGCACAAGAGAGACCCCTACAGCAATCACCACATTCGTTGTTATCCACCCGAGCAAACAGCAGAGACGATCGAGGTTGCAGCTGGGGGAGCGGCTTTCTTCTGCTACGGCACCGCCCACTGCACGGGTGACAACCACTCAGACCAGGTCCGCACGGGAGTGGCCTTCCACTTCCTCCACGGTGACCATGCCTCTGAGGATCTGGTCGCGTCGGATCGTGATCGCCGACCGTGGATCACAGGCGATGCCGCCCGGGGTGGGCTTGAGGAATACGGTGTAGATGTGCGGGGTCAGTTCCTTCGATTAGCACGATCCGCTTGAGAAAGCTGTTGTGTCGCTTATGAGACGCTTTTCGGAAGACGCTGTTCGTCGTGTTGGACGTTTGATGTTCGAGGCAGCTGGCTGTTCACCGGCCGATGCCCTTACCGTCGTAGACCATCTTGTGGAATCGTGCCTGTTCGGACACGATTCCCACGGTTCGCTGCGAGTCTATGAGTATATCGACCAGATTCTTGCGGGCACATTTGACCCCAAGGGCATTCCACGACTTGAGCGTCAGAATGGTGTGACCGCCTGCATCGACGGCGACAGTGCCCTGGGCCAGGTGGCAGGCAGGCTGGCCGTCGAAACGGGGGTTTCACTGGCCCGCGCCCATGGCGTCGGGGTGGTCACCGTCAGGAACTGCTCACATCTAGGACGAATCGGGGCCTACCCCCTCAGCGTGGCTCGTCAGGGCCTGATCGGACTTGCCTTCGTGAATGCAGGACGATTGGGCCGCCAGATCCCACCCTTTGGGGGCATCGACGGTCGAATATCCACAAACCCCATTGCCTTCAGCGCACCGCGCCCAGGCCAGGATCCTATCCTCGTCGATATGACCACCTCCGTTGTGGCGGAGGGGAAGATTCGTATCGCCCACAATCGCGCAGAGCAGGTTCCGGCTGGATGGATCACCGATTCTGAGGGACACCCGACGCGTGATCCAGGCGCCTTCGTTGGACCCCCAGCCGGCGCCATTCTGCCTCTCGGAGGTGTGGTTGGCTACAAGGGGTATTGCCTCGGCATGGTGGTGGAAATCCTCGGCGGCATTCTCTCAGGGGAAGGGGCCGCGAACGGGGACCAGATCATGCGGAGCAATGGCATGTTGTTGACGGTCTACGATCCGGCTTTCTTCTGTGAGACCGACAACTACGAAACCGAGGTAGAGGGCCTAGTCCAGCACGTGATGTCGAGTCGCGTAGACCCGCAGGTCGGTCAGATCCAGTTGCCTGGAGGCCCTGAGTTCAGTACCTGTCGCGATCGTCAGGAGCACGGGATCCCCATCGATGACACGACGTGGAACCGGATCCTTGAGCGAGCCCAGGCACTCGGTCTCGATACAGCAGGCTGGTCCGAACAAGCACTCGCGCAGTAGCCCCTCGGGGTTTCTGATCCCCCTGTCCGGACCTCATATAGAGTCCTCACCTCGATATCCAAGCTCTCGGCAGCTTCCCTTCTCGGAGACCTGCTCCAGGGCATGATATTGACCTTGTAGTCAAAATAATCCCGGAAAGACAACGACCTCTGGTGGTTGCCCTGGTTGTACAACATGAGGGTTTCCGGACGTTGTTATGGACCCGCAGGCACGGAGGGTGGCCACTGATCGCTCCCCCGGAAGGACATGTGTTCGCCCGACTGGTAGGTAGGCCAGGGCAGGTAGTCATTCACCGAATCGACGGCGCTGCCGCGTAGGAGAAAGGCACTTGGCCACTGACCATCGGTCAGGATTCGGGTGGTGGCCGGGATGTAGCGGATGGTAAGTCCACATCGGCGCCGCTGAGACATGTTGGTATTGGAACCGTGGATGATGTTTGGATGGTGCACCGATACGTCTCCAGCAGCCAATACAATGTCGACGGCAGCCGATTCGTCCAGGTATTGAGGATCGATGGACGATCCGAGCACATTGTCGACCTCTTGATTCTGCTGCATTTCCTGCAGTTCCGTGGACTGGGTACCCGGGATCACCCGCATGCACCCGTTGTCCACATCGGAATCGTCCACCGCTAGCCACAGCGTGACTACGTCCATCGGTTCCAGTGGCCAGTACGACCCGTCCTGGTGCCAGAGCACGGGTTGTCCATCTCCGGATGGTTTGCAGATGTAGTGGGAAGCAAACAGAGCGATATCCGGCCCCACGTACTGCTGAGCCACATCCAACAGGCGGTCGTCTGCGACCAGCCTCACCCAGAACGGGTCGTTCGTCATCAGGTTGTTGTGCAACTGCTCGGGGCGAATGCCGGGGTTGTTCGCCAGAAGCCAATCGACGTGGTCGCTGGCTTCTCGGATCAGATCGGCATCGATGACCTGGCGATAGATGGAATACCCATCGTCGTCATACTGGTCACGTTCTCGAGTCTGGGTGCTCATGAGCTTACCTGCCCCCTGTCGAATTCGCTCAGACCTGCGTGTCTAACCAGCTGCTTCGGCCGCATCCAAACCGGGGTCGGCACCGGTGATGCTTGCGATCTGTTCGAGCTTGTCTGCCAGTTGGCCGCAGCCTTTTTCCGGCGACGTGCGGCGGCGATCTGCCCGCATCAGCGCCTCGTCATCATCGACCTTGCCCGCGTCCGGATCCCGATCCTGGATCAGTTCTTCGTCGTTCTCTTTTTCGACGGGCGCATTGGGGTCGTATCCATCACCGAAAACCTCTGCCTCCAACGTCTCTATTCCCGTGCGCAGTTGCTCACTTCGATGCGCATGCCGCTGGAGTTTCTTCAGTCAGATACTCGAGTTGATCGGCCGCCGTCCCTTCGACACCGCTCACCGCCTCTTCCATGGCCAAGGAGAGAGCGCGGATGCCGCTCGCGTCAGACTGACCTGCCCCCACCAATGTATCCACATCCAGAGTTAGGATGTGGCTGTTAACGTCGGTTTAATGACTACCGGTGCAGGTGGCCGATATCCCAATGCGCTGTGAGGTCGGCGGTGATTGTAGTGTCGCCTCCAAGCGGCGGTCAACA
>PVBE010414657.1_pt1 | contig 80296 bp, 70 predicted proteins | sample 1631181 | NCBI WGS metagenome assembly PVBE01 (sample SAMN08397723, study PRJNA350692) | Marine metagenome, whole genome shotgun sequencing project. | isolation source: water | place: Pacific Ocean | collected 2012-04
CAGATTGCTGACCGAAGACAAGAACAAGGTGACCTTTGAGGATGTTGCCGGGGTCGAGGAGGCAAAAGAAGAGGTTCAGGAGCTTGTTGATTTTCTAAAAGAGCCCTCGAAATTCCAAAAATTAGGGGGTCGAATACCCCGTGGTGTTCTGATGACAGGTAGTCCTGGTACCGGCAAGACACTGCTCGCAAGAGCAATCGCCGGAGAGGCGAAAGTACCGTTTTTCACCATTTCAGGTTCAGATTTTGTTGAAATGTTTGTTGGTGTCGGTGCTTCTCGAGTCAGGGATATGTTTGAGCAGGGAAAAAAGAATGCACCCTGTATCATCTTTATCGATGAGATTGATGCTGTCGGTCGTCATCGCGGGGCCGGTCTGGGTGGTGGTCATGATGAGAGAGAGCAGACGCTTAACCAATTGTTGGTAGAGATGGATGGCTTTGAGGTAAATGATGGGGTCATTGTTATTGCCGCAACCAACCGTCCCGATGTCTTGGATCCGGCGCTTCTGCGACCGGGTCGTTTTGACCGCCAGGTTCATGTCCCTCTCCCTGATATTCGGGGCCGTGAACAGATTCTGAAGGTACATATGCGCAAGGTCCCTCTGGATGAGGATGTTGATCCCGGGATTATTGCTCGCGGAACACCGGGTTTTTCGGGAGCTGATCTGGCAAATTTGATTAATGAGGCCGCACTTTTTGCTGCTCGTGCAAGCAAACGCCTGGTCAATATGGAAGACTTTGAACTGGCTAAAGACAAGGTTCTGATGGGAGTGGAGCGAAGGTCTATCGTTATGCCGGAAGAGGAGCGGCTGAATACGGCCTATCATGAATCTGGCCATACTGTTGTTGCCAAGGTATTGAAGAATACTGACCCCGTCCACAAAGTGACCATAATTCCCCGCGGGCGTGCTCTCGGCGTCACCATGCAGCTCCCGGTTGAAGATCGCTACAGCCATGACCGCAATTTTCTTCTTTCAAGAATCGCTGTGTTGATGGGAGGGAGAGTAGCCGAAGAGATCTTTATGGGTCAGATGACAACCGGTGCTGCCAATGATTTTGAACAGGCGACAGATATGGCTCGAAACATGGTCTCACGCTGGGGAATGAGCGATGAGTTGGGTACCCGTATCTATGGAGAAAATGAGTCCGAAGTCTTTCTCGGGCGTGATGTGACCACACACCGAAATCTGAGTAATTCAATGGCAGAGCTGGTTGATAGTGAAATCTCAAGGATCATTAATGATCAGTATACGTCTGCCAAGGAGATTATTGAGACCCATCGGGACAAAGTCGAAACTATGGCCCATGCCCTGATGGAGTGGGAGACCCTTGACGCCGACCAGATCGATGCGGTTATGGAGGGGAGAGATCCAGCCCCACCCCCACCCTCCTCATCATCTGGCGGATCTCAGTCCGGGAAGGGGTCTGATTCAAAAGAGTCAAAGACCTCCACCGGTGGCGACTCTGAACCCAGAATGGATAATCCTGCCAGCCACAGCGCGTGACAAGAACAGGAGTCGAGCGCTCAATTGACTGCAATGGCCGCCCTCTTCAGGTAGACCGAACGGTAATCATGGGGGTGCTTAATGTCACCCCTGACTCCTTCTCTGATGGAGGGCTCTACCATCAGCTTCCAGATGCCATCGATCGTGCACAGGAGATGGTGGCGGCGGGTGCCGACATCATTGATATTGGAGGTGTCTCAACACGGCCAGGAGCGGCCCCCTTAGCCGAAGGTGAAGAGCTATCACGGGTGCTTCCGGCGGTCGAAGCGCTTGCGGGCAAAATTTCGGTCCCTCTCTCGATTGACACTTCTTCACCTGTGGTGATGCGGGCAACGGTTGAAGCAGGGGCGGGTTTGATAAATGATGTTTGCGCACTTCAAAGGCCTGGTGCACTTGAGACGGCTTCAGAGCTTGGAGTTCCGGTGTCACTCATGCATATGCAGGGGACTCCGGAGACGATGCAGCGCGCACCGTATTATCCTGATGTGGTTGAGGCGGTGTATCATTTCCTCAAGCAGCGCCAGACCGCCTGTATCGATGCTGATATGGAAGTTGAAAAAATCTTTCTTGATCCTGGGTTTGGTTTTGGGAAAAACCTGGAGCATAATCGGACGCTTCTCTCAGAGCTTAGGGTCTTTACCAGGCTGGGCTCTAAGCTTCTCGTCGGTCTTTCGAGAAAAACCATGATCGATGACCTTCTCGGCCGTCCCGTTCACCGGCGGTCATCTGCCAGCGCAGCGCTGGCATTGATCGCTGCTCAGAATGGTGCCGGAGTTGTTCGGGTCCATGATGTGGGCATGACCCATGATGCTATCCGGGTTTGGGAGGCGGTGAGCAGGAGCGATGGCACTACTTCCCAATTGGGATAATCGAATAAAACCAATTTCTTCATCTCGGAAAGATGAGATAATAGGGTGAAGCCTTTTTTTGCTCTCTTGGCACCTCCTGTTGGAACTTTGATGGGAGGGGGCGGAGAACCTAAGAGAGCAGAACAGTTCAGATTTTAAGTGTAAGAGAGTAATGAACAGACAATTTTTTGGTACAGACGGAATACGGGGTCTGGTAGGTGTTGAGCCCATCTCACCCGAGCGAATTCTGAAGCTGGGTTGGGCTGCAGGGCGTGTGCTTGCTGGCAAGGGTGGCGGTTCAGTCGTGATTGGAAAAGATACACGGATTTCAGGCTATCTCCTTGAGTCCGCCCTGGAGGCCGGGTTTTCTGCGGCAGGCGTCAATGTCTCCCTGCTGGGACCAATGCCTACACCCGCAATTGCCTACCTGACCCAAACGGCCAGAGCTGATGCTGGGGTGGTCATCAGTGCCTCCCATAATAAGTTTCACGATAATGGGATCAAGTTTTTCTCTTCATCGGGCACAAAGCTCCCGGATGAGATTGAGTTGGAGATTGAGCGCTATATCGATGGGCCCCTGGAGACAGTCACTCCCAGTGCCTTGGGCAAGGCTCGGCGATATCCCCATGCTGCCGGGCGCTATATTGAGTTTTGTAAGGCAACAGTCGACCAGTGCGTCGCCTTTAACGGGCTAAAAGTGGTTATCGATTGTGCCAATGGGGCCACCTACCATGTGGCACCACCTGTTTTCGAAGAGTTGGGTTGTCAAGTTCAGGCAATGGGCGTCACTCCTGACGGCATCAATATCAATCACGAGTGTGGCTCCACCCACCCTCAAGCTCTTCAGCAGCAGGTCGTTGAGTCAGGGGCTGATATAGGGATAGCCCTTGATGGTGATGGAGACCGTTGCCTCCTGGTTGATGCCAAAGGGCAGATTATTGATGGAGATCAGATCCTCTATATTTTGGCAAAAGCCCGCCACACTGCAGGAACATTGCAAGGTGGGGTTGCCGGGACGTTAATGTCCAACCTGGGTTTGGAGAGAGCGCTTGGTGATTTGAAGATTCCCTTTGTCAGAACGGCTGTTGGTGATCGTTATATTCTTGAATATATGGCCGGGAAGGGCTGGGAGCTTGGAGGTGAGGCATCGGGTCATATCCTCTGTAGGGATAAAACCACGACAGGTGATGGGATTATTGCGGCCCTACAGGTGCTCCAGCAGATGATGGTGAGTGGCAAAACACTCGAAGAGCTGGCAGAGGGAATGGATATCTACCCCCAAGTGATGATCAATGTAGAGATTGAGACCAAACTCGGGATTCAACCACTGGAGTTGATTCAGAGTGAAGTTGTGAAGAAGGCGCTTGACGAGGCTGAGGCAGAACTGAACAGTCGTGGGCGTATTGTGCTCCGCCCCTCAGGGACAGAGCCTCTGATCAGAGTCATGGTTGAAGGCGAGAGCAAGGAGATGATCGATCGAGTGGCGAAGGCGATAGCCGATAACGTCGCTCAGGCTGCCCGCCTTGGCGCCCCGTGACTTGATGAGGCTCTCCTGGTGGGCAAATCGACCGGGAAAAGCGGAATAATAGAGGTTCCCCTGGGGTAATAGAGAGAAAGAAGTGCCAAATAGCACATTGCGTTCCGGGGTGAGCGCCGGTAATATCAGCCGCCGTTTTTCCATTGGTTGAGATGAGGCAAAAGTTCTGATTCGGGCAGGATCAGAGCAACCGGCATCTCTTCAGGGGAACAAAATTCGTTGGCAGGTGAGAACAAGTGAACGTGGAGTTAAGGTGATGCGCCGAACCATGGTAGCAGGGAACTGGAAGATGAATGGAAACCAGGTCAGTGTGGCCGGGTTACTTGATGGTGTTGTCGAAGGATTGGGTAAGAGTGGAGATATTGATGTCGTTATCTGCCCCCCTTTTGTCTATCTTCCAATGGTGGCTGAGAAACTCTCACCCCATGAGAAGTTAGCGTGGGGAGGACAAAATCTGGATACCCATGCCTCAGGAGCCTATACGGGTGAGATTGCAGGGCCGATGTTGCGTGATTTTGGTTGTCGATTTGTCATTGTCGGACACAGTGAACGGCGAAGTCACTACGGCGAGAGCGATCTGATTGTTGCTGAAAAAGCGGCCGCTGCGCTTGAGTGTGGTTTAACCCCGATCGTCTGTATGGGTGAAACTCTGGAAGAGAGGGAAGCTGATCAGACTGAAGAGGTGGTGGGTCGACAGCTCGATGCTGTTGTGGTCTGTCTGGGTTCAGAGGCGTTGGAGCATATGGTGATTGCTTATGAGCCGGTCTGGGCAATCGGGACTGGATTGACGGCAACACCGGAACAGGCTCAGGCGGTCCACGCTTTTATTCGCCAGCGCCTTTCTGCCAGCCATGCCAGAGCTGCTGAGGGCATGCAAATTCTCTATGGTGGTAGTGTTAAGCCTGGAAATGCGTCGGCGCTTTTTTCTCAGCCCGATATTGATGGAGGGTTGATCGGTGGAGCGGCTCTGGATGCTGATGATTTCCTTGGAATCTGTAAGGCAGGATAACTAAATGTTGATTAATATACTTCTCGTTGTTTTTATGCTCTCTGCGGTAGTAATGGTTGTACTGATACTTCTGCAGCAGGGAAAAGGTGCAGATGCTGGAGCGGCTTTCGGAGGAGGCAGTTCCCAATCACTTTTTGGTGCTCGCGGCTCGGCGAATTTTTTAAGTCGGGTCACAGCGGTCCTGGCCACCCTTTTCTTGTTATCCAGTCTTGGGCTCGCTTATCTCTATAACGGAGTTGGAGAGCGCAAAAGTGTGACCGTTATTGAAGAGAAAAGTGAGACAACAACCGAGAATGTGGCGCCGGCAGAGAATGATCTACCAGCCGTGCCTGAGGTTGTTACCGAGCCGGCTGGAGGTGGTGTTCCTGCAGTTCCGCAAAGTGATTGACCCGGCCATATGAAATTGATTGCCGAAGTGGTGGAATTGGTAGACACGCCGTCTTGAGGGGGCGGTGACGCAAGTCGTGCCGGTTCGAGTCCGGCCTTCGGCACCATTATTTTAAATACCTGGCAGAAACCTGGGTTGTTTGTTAACCGCGGGGAATGATAATCCCACTTCAGCAGGGCGCTCCTGAATTGTTCTTTGATCCGTTGATATGGATCAATTAATGGCTATGTTGAGTGAGGAAGGGGGTGTTGAAAACGGGTAATCAGAGTATAATGTCATAAATATTATTAATTGATCACCCAGTAAATACAGTGGGCGGCCTCCCGGCAATGCTTGAAAACTACGTTCCAATCATACTCTTCATGAGTCTCGCCTTGGGACTTGCTGTATTGTTGCTTGTGCTGGGCCGCGCCCTGGGACCACACAAGCCAAGTCAGGCCAAGTCATCACCCTACGAATGCGGCTTTGAGGCCTTTGAAGATGCGCGAATGAAATTTGACGTGCGCTTCTACCTCGTGGCTATTCTATTTATTCTTTTTGATCTTGAAATAGCTTTTCTTTTCCCCTGGGCAGTTGTGATGGATGAGATCGGTACCTGTGGCATTGTCTCGATGTTGATTTTTCTTGGCGTGCTGGTGGTTGGTTTCATCTATGAGTGGAAGAAGGGAGCGCTTGAGTGGGAATAACAGCTAAATGGCTTTAGATGGCTTGATGGAACAGGGGTGGGCGACCACAACCCTGGATAGTCTGATCAACTGGACCCGTACCGGGTCAATGTGGCCCTGTACTTTTGGCCTTGCCTGTTGTGCTGTAGAGATGATGCAGACCGGCGCCTCTCGCTACGATATGGATCGGCTGGGCGTCATGTTCAGGCCCAGTCCTCGCCAATCAGACGTTATGATTGTTGCCGGAACCCTTACCAATAAGATGGCCCCTGCACTGCGCAAGGTCTACGATCAGATGCCGGATCCGAAGTGGGTGATCTCTATGGGATCGTGTGCCAATGGTGGGGGTTACTATCACTACGCCTACTCAGTTGTCAGAGGGTGTGATCGTATCGTGCCCGTCGACGTCTATGTGCCGGGGTGTCCTCCAACTCCGGAGGCACTACTCTACGGGATCATTCAGCTGCAGAAGAAAATTCGGGCTACCAACACTATCGCACGGTAGAGGGGAGTTGTGAGTACTCAAACCACCATTGTCGAGAAAGTCCAGGAGATTCTTGGTTCTGCAGTTGTCGATATGACAACGTCCAAAGGCCAGGTAACCCTGGATATCGTTAAAGAGGAGATAGTGAGGGTATGCACTGTGTTGCGTGATACTCCAGAGCTGGCCTTTGAACAACTGATTGATATCTGCGGCATTGACTATCTCCAATACGGGGAGGGCAATAGGGAGATAAACCACACCGGACCTCGCTTCGGGGTGATCTATCACCTGCTTTCAGTCACAAAAAATCATCGTCTGCGTCTTCGGGTGCTGCTCGATGATGATCCACCCGCTATAGAGTCTGTTGCCGATGTCTGGAGTGTTGCGAACTGGTTTGAGCGTGAGGCTTTCGATCTCTTTGGAATTATTTTTGATGGTCACCCTGACCTTCGTCGGATATTGACTGACTATGGTTTTATTGGTCATCCCTTCCGCAAGGATTTTCCCTTAAGTGGTCATGTTGAGATGCGATATGACGAGGAAAAAGGTCGAGTGATCTATGAGCCTGTCACTATCGAGCCTCGGACCCTGGTGCCCAGGAAATATGCAGCGAGTGATGATCAACCCGCAACCCAGAACCGGGAGGGGCGAGATGGGTGAGTTAAGAAGCTCTACCATCAACTTCGGCCCTCAGCATCCGGCGGCACACGGGGTGTTGCGGATGATTGCCGAGCTCGATGGTGAAGTGGTGCAGCGTCTCGATCCTCATATTGGTCTGCTCCACCGAGGGACTGAAAAGCTGGCTGAAACAAAACCCTATAATCAGTCCATTGGCTACATGGATCGGCTCGACTATGTCTCCATGCTCAGTAACGAGCATGCCTATGTTATGGCTATCGAAGCGCTGCTGGGAATCTCCCCACCCGTCAGGGCTCAGTATATTCGTGTCCTCTACGATGAAATTACCCGTATTCGCAACCATCTAATGTGGATCGGAACCCACGGTCTTGACCTTGGGGCAATGGCTGTTTTTCTCTACGCCTTCCGGGACAGAGAAGATCTCATTGACTGCTATGAGGCCGTCTCCGGGGCACGTCTTCATGCCGGTTACTATCGACCCGGTGGGGTCTATCGGGATCTGCCTGAGCGGATGCCAGAGCATCAGCAGAACGACAGAATCAGTGCCAAAAAGCTGAAACGCCTCAATGAGGATCGGCAGGGGTCACTGCTCGACTTCATTCAGGCCTTTACCGATCGATTTCCTGGTCACATCGATGAATTGGAAACCCTGCTAACAGATAATCGGATCTGGAAACAGCGAACCGTTGACATAGCAGTGGTCTCACCCGAACGTGCTCTTCAGTTGGGCTTTACCGGCCCCATGCTTCGTGGGTCAGGGGTTGAATGGGATCTTAGGAAGAAACAGCCCTATGAGGTTTACGACCGGGTTGATTTTGATATTCCTGTGGGTACCAACGGCGATACCTATGATCGTTATCTGATCCGGATGGAAGAGATGCGTCAATCAGTACGGATCATGCGTCAGTGTATTGAGTGGTTGCATCAACACCCAGGCCCGGTCATGGTTGATGATCCTAAGGTAGCACCCCCCAGGCGTGAGAACATGAAAGGGGATATGGAATCACTGATACATCACTTTAAACTCTTCTCGGAGGGCTATTCTATTCCTCAGGGTGAGACCTACCAGGCTGTGGAGCACCCCAAGGGTGAGTTCGGCATCTACCTGGTTTCAGATGGATCAAATAAGCCCTACCGTCTCAAAATCAGAGCTCCATGTTTTGTTCATCTTGCTGCTTATGATGAGATGGCAAAGGGGCATATGCTGGCTGATGTGGTCGCTATCATTGGCACAATGGACATCGTTTTTGGCGATGTCGATCGATAGGTTGATTTAATAATGCTCTCATCAGAATCACTTGCAAAAATCGATCTTGAAATCGGCAACTACCCCGCTGAACACAAAGAGGCAGCGGTGATGGCTGCACTGCGGATTGTTCAGGAGGAGCAGGGGTGGCTGAGCGGGGAGACGATAAGGGATATTGCAACCTATCTCGAAATACCACCCATCCGAGCCTATGAGGTGGCTACCTTCTACTCAATGTATGAACTGGAGGAGACGGGGCGCCACAGAATTGAAGTCTGCACCAATATCTCCTGCATGCTAAGGGGTTCTGATGGGGTGGTCAGCCATATTGAAGAGCGTCTGGGAATAAAAGTGGGAGAGACAACGGCAGACGGTCGCTATACCTTGAGAGAGGTGGAATGTTTAGGGGCTTGTGTTGGCGCACCGATGATGCAGGTGGGTAATGGTTATTATGAGAAACTGACGACAGAGTCGATCGATGCGATTCTGGATGGCCTGGAGTGATGATGATGTCGGTGCGTACCTGTCTTCCTGATCCTGAACTCCAACAGCCCTGGACCCTTGAATCTTATGAGAGAAGTGGCGGGTATAGTGTCTGGCGTCGAATTTTAAAAGAGAAAACTGCACCCGAGGCGCTGATTAATGAGTTAAAGCAATCCGGGCTCCGGGGTCGTGGAGGAGCGGGGTTCCCTACCGGTCTTAAGTGGAGTTTTATGCCTCGGAATGCTGAATGTCAGAAGTATATTGTCTGTAACTCAGATGAGGGTGAGCCAGGAACTTGCAAGGATCGTGACATTCTTCGCTTCAATCCCCATGCTCTGATCGAAGGGATGGCAATTGGAGGTTATGTGATTGGAGCCACGGTAGGTTACAACTACATTCGTGGTGAATATTATGAACCCTGGCTTCGTTTTTCAGAGGCTGTCAATGAGGCCCGTCGGGCGGGACTCCTGGGATCCAATATTTTTGGCAGTTCGGTTGATTTCGAGATCCATAGCCATCGGGGCTGGGGCGCCTACATCTGTGGTGAGGAGACAGCGCTCCTTGAATCCATAGAGGGCAAAAAGGGACAGCCTCGTTTTAAGCCGCCCTTTCCAGCACAGTATGGGCTCTTCGGCAGACCTACCACCATTAACAACACGGAGACACTTGCCGCAGTTCCGGCAATCCTCAAACACGGTGGAGAGTGGTTTGCGGGACTGGGAGTTGAAAACTCAGGTGGAACCAAGATCTTCTCTGTTTCAGGCCATGTCAATAATCCAGGCAACTTCGAGGTCCCCATGGGGACTCCTTTTGCAACGCTTCTGGAGATGGCAGGCGGAGTGCTCAATGGCAACAGGCTCAAAGCTGTTATCCCAGGGGGCTCATCTGTTCCAGTACTTCCAGCGGCAGTGATTATGGAGTGCACCATGGACTATGACTCTCTGAAGAATGCCGGGTCCAGCCTGGGGGCGGGGTCGGTTATTGTCATGGATGAGACCACCTGCATGGTGAGTGTACTGGAGCGTCTTGCCGGCTTCTACCATCATGAGTCCTGCGGCCAGTGTACGCCCTGTCGTGAAGGGGTGGGGTGGTTGCACCGACTGTTGCAACGGATCAATAACGGCGAAGGGAAGGCGGAAGATCTCGATACTCTTCTCGATGTTGCCAATCAGATAGAGGGCCGCACTATCTGTGCACTTGGCGAAGCTGCCGCCTGGCCAGTGCAGAGCTTTATGAAACACTACCGACATGAGTTTGAAGCCAAAATACCCGGTTTCGTGTCGACGGTTGAACAACCGGCAGAGTGAGGAACAAAGAGAGCTGAAAATGGCGCAGATCGAACTAAATGGCCAACCACTTGAGGTCCAGGATAATCAGATGCTGATCCAGGTGGCAGATGCTGCCGGGGTCTATATCCCGCGTTTCTGCTACCACGAAAAATTGTCTGTTTCAGCGAACTGCAGGATGTGCCTGGTTGAAGTTGAAGGCGCCCCTAAACCGCTGCCCGCTTGTGCAACACCAGTAACCGATGGAATGAAGGTCAAGACCCGCTCCGCTATTGCTCGTGATGCTCAGCAGGGAACGATGGAATTTCTGCTCATCAATCACCCACTTGATTGCCCCATCTGCGACCAGGGTGGCGAGTGTCCACTGCAGGACCAGGCTGTCAGTTATGGGAAAGATATTTCACGCTACCACGAAGAAAAAAGAGCAGTTAGCAGTCCTGACATTGGGCCTTTGGTCGCCACCGCAATGACGCGATGTATTCATTGCACTCGCTGTGTCCGGTTTGGTGAAGAACTGGCCGGAATTATGGAGATGGGTGCTGTGGGACGGGGAGATCACACATCGATTGGGACCTATCTCGGTGAGACCATTGAATCAGAACTCTCTGGAAATATGATAGATCTCTGTCCAGTGGGCGCCCTGACCTCAAAGCCCTCTCGTTTTTCTGCACGCTCCTGGGAGTTGTTGAGCCATAACTCCATTGCCCCTCATGACTGTCTTGGTTCCAATCTCAAAGTACAGACCTTGAGAAACAAGGTCATACGGGTACTCTCTTCTGAAAATGAGAGAATTAACGAGTGCTGGCTCTCAGATCGGGATCGCTTTAGTTTTGAAGCCATCAGCGGCAACGACCGGCTGATGACCCCCATGGTTCGTGAGCAAGGCCGGTGGCGAAGCGTCGATTGGCATGGTGCCCTTGAGTTTGCGGTTGAAGGGTTGCGACGAGTTATTGCAAAGCAGGGTGCTGAGAGTATTGGCGCACTGATCTCTGCGAGTTCAACCCTTGAAGAGGCTTATCTTTGTCAGAAACTGATCAGAGGTTTGGGTAGTCATAATGTGGACCATCGGCTGCAGCAGCAGGATTTCCGTGATGATCAACTCGATCAGCCACCACCTGGACTGGGACGGTCGATCGCTTCACTTGAGAGCGTTAAAGCAGCCCTATTGGTGGGCTCAAATATCCGCAAGGAGCAGCCGCTGCTGGGTTTGAGGCTCAGAAAGGCTGTTCTTGATGGTGCTGAAGTTGCTTCCATTAGCGCACTCGATTACGCCTTTAACTTCTCTCTCCGGTTTAACCAGGTGGACGCCCCAAGTGCGATGCCGAAGAAATTGGCCGAGGTCGCAGCAGCTGTTGCCAAGGCAAAGGGGGTGGCCGTTCCTGAACCGGTTGAACAACTTCTTGATAGTAACGGTATAAGTGGTGAGGCAGATGAAATTGCCGAAATGTTGCTAAAAGGAGGCCAGGATGGGGCGGTAATCCTGGGCTTTGGAGCACTTTCACACCCTCGGGCCGCTACTTTGAAAATGCTTGCCCACTGGATTTCGGAATTGACAGGGGCCAGCTTTGGCCTCCTGGACCGCGGCAACAGTGCCGGAGCAACCCTGGCGGGCTCTCTTCCACAGCATCAACAGAGCGAGTCGAACCCGGCCGGACTGAATGCGAAAGAGATGGTGAGAGAGAAACTGGCGGGGTATCTGCTTTTCGGTGTCGAGCCAGAACTTGACTCTCTTGAACAGAGTGCTGCACAGGAAGCGATGGTAAAAGCTGATTTCGTGATCAGTATCAACCCCTACTCCTCGGCGGGAAGAGAATATGCCGATGTGATTCTGCCTTCTGCCGCATTTACTGAAACATCGGGAACCCACCTGAATTGTGAACATCAGCTTCAATCCTTTGAAGGGGCTGTAGCACCTCCAGGCGATGCTCGCCCAGGTTGGAAGATCTTAAGAGTGATGGCCAATATGCTCGATATTGACGGATTTGATTTTATCTCTTCAGAGGAGGTGCTTGAAGAGGTGAAAGCAGGTGATAGGGGAACAACGGGAGCCCAACTGCCTGATTGGGAGTTGATTGCAGGCGATAAGCCGAGGGTTATCCAGGATCAGCGACTGGAGTCTGTTAATGAGATCTCCCCTTATCGACTTGACTCAACCCTCCGGCGAGCAGAATCATTACAGATTACTCGAGATAACCAACTCTCCAAGGTCAGTATGTCAAGCCCCGAGATGGAGCGTCTGGGAATTGAAGAGAACCGAGCAGTTGTGATCAGTGGCATCGGGGGGAGAGTTTCACTTCCCATTATCTCAGATCAGCGAGTACCCGCTGGCTGTATCCACATACCGTTGGCAACCGAAGAGGGGCAAATGTTAGGCGGCTCTTCTTTCGTTACCCTGGAGATTGATTGATATGGACTCTATTCTCTCTCTCTGGGCATGGTTACCCACCTGGCTACAGAGCGTCATTATCGATCTTCTATTGATAGTTGCGATTATGGTTCCCCTGATCCTTGGGGTTGCCTATATGACCTATGCTGAGCGCAAGGTTATTGCCTTTATGCATGTACGCATGGGACCAAATCGGGTGGGATGGCGTGGCTTGTTACAGCCGATTGCAGATACCCTGAAGTTAATCTTCAAGGAGATTATCTTTCCCAAGAATTCAAACAGTTATCTCTTCCTCATTGCCCCCATGCTCTCCCTCGGTCCTGCCTTTGCAGCCTGGGCGGTGATCCCCTTTACAGACCAACTGGTGCTGACCAATATTGATGCCAGCCTGCTCTATGTTCTGGCACTCTCTTCTGTGGGGGTATACGGGATTATCATTGCAGGGTGGGCCTCAAATTCAAAATACGCTTTTATAAGCGCAATGCGCAGCGGAGCCCAGATGATCTCTTATGAGATTGCAATGGGTTTTGCCCTCGTCGGTGTGCTTATGGCGGCTGGAAGTCTCAATTTGAAGGAGATTGCCCTGGCTCAGGAGGGAGGTATTCATCAATGGTTCTTCCTCCCTCTATTCCCCCTCTTTATCGTCTATTTTGTCTCTGGAGTTGCAGAGACCAACCGTTTACCCTTTGATGTCGCTGAGGGTGAGTCAGAGATCGTGGCCGGATTTCATGTGGAGTATTCAGGGACAGCATTTGCACTCTTTTTCCTTGCCGAATACGCCAATATGATACTGATTGCCGCATTGACCGTGATCCTGTTTCTTGGGGGTTGGATGGCTCCTTTCCCCTTCATCCCCTTTACCCTGATTCCACCCATTGCCTGGTTCTTGATCAAGGTCTGTGGGGTGCTCTTTTTCTTTGTCTGGTTCAGGGCCTCTTTCCCTCGCTATCGCTATGACCAGATTATGCGGTTGGGGTGGAAAGTATTTATTCCGGTCACCATTGTCTGGATTGTGGTTATTGCGGTGGCAAAGCTCACCCCTCTCGGATTTATCTTTAGTTAGGGGGAGGCGATGAATAAGATCAAACATCTGCTTCAAACCTTTCTCCTGCTTGAGTTGGTCAAGGGGCTCGCCCTGACGGGACGTTATTTCTTCAAGCCGAAATTCACCATTCAGTATCCGGAAGAGCGGACCCCCATGTCGCCCCGTTTCAGGGGGCTGCATGCCCAGAGGCGCTATTCCAATGGGGAGGAGCGCTGTATTGCCTGCAAACTGTGTGAGGCGGCATGTCCGGCACTTGCGATTACTATTGATGTAACAGAGAGGGATGATGGCAGTCGGCGAACAGAACGTTACGACATCGATCTGTTCAAATGCATCTATTGCGGGTTCTGTGAGGAGGCCTGTCCTGTCGATGCCATTGTTTTGACTGAAGTCTGTGAATACCATTTTGAAGAACGTGGGACAAATGTGATCACCAAGACTGAATTGCTGGCCCTCGGGGAGAAACACAAGACCCGGATTGATCTCAATCAAAAAGCGGATGCACCTTATCGGTAAATGGAAGGAAATATGGATTTTGCACAATTAGCGCTCTATTTTTACGGCACCGTTTTGGTGGCTTCTGCGGTGGCTGTTGTGACGTTACGTAATCCCGTCAGATCGGCTCTCTTCCTGATTCTCGCTTTTTTCAGCGCAGCTTGTGTGTGGATTACGTTAGAGGCAGAGTTCCTTGCCATTGTTCTGGTACTGGTTTACGTGGGCGCCGTGATGGTGCTCTTTCTCTTTATTGTGATGATGCTTGACATCAATCTTGACCGTTTGCGTGAGGGCTTTACCCGATATCTCCCTATTGGTTTTCTTGTCGCTTTGGTAATGGTCGTTGAGATGATTTTGGTGTTCTCTACTGATGAATTCAGTGTAGAGCAGTTTCCAAGGCCCGACCCCCATCTGAGTGATTACAGTAATGTCAGGGAGTTGGGAAGCCTTCTCTATACAACTTATGTTCTTCCCTTCGAACTGGCCGCCCTTATTCTCCTGGTGGCCATTATTGCGGCAATCAGCCTTACCCACAGACGCCGTTCCGGCACTTTGCATCAGAATCCTGCCGATCAGGTTAAGGTAAAGAGCAGTGATCGTCTCCGAGTGGTTAAGATGGCCGCCTCACCTCAGGTTGAACAGACAGAGATAACCCACGAGGAAGAGAGATGATTCCATTAACACATTATCTGATACTGGGTGCGATATTGTTTGCGATAGGAATTGTCGGCATTTTTCTTAACCGCAAGAATGTAGTGATACTCCTGATGTCGATCGAACTGATGCTGCTATCGGTCAATATCAATTTTCTGGCCTTCTCTCACTATCTTGGTGACCCTGGAGGCCAGGTTTTTGTCTTCTTTATTTTGACTGTGGCCGCGGCGGAAGCAGCGATAGGTCTCGCAATCCTGATTGCGCTGTTTCGAAATCGCCGTACTATCAATGTTGATGATCTGGATATACTCAAGGGTTAAACGGTGTCAGCTACTATGCAAAATTTAGTTCTCGCCACACCTCTGGTCTGTCTGTTGGCAGCACTTGTTGCTGGATTTTTCGGTAGAGCCATAGGCAGAGTGAATACCCATCGAGTGGCAATAGCGGGTGTTGCCATCTCCTTCCTGCTCTCTCTCTTGGTCTATATCGATGTGATGGGAGGAAGCTCATTTAACGGCACTGTCTATACCTGGGCCACCAGTGGAGGTGCTTCATTCCAGGTTGGTTTTCTGATTGACGAACTCTCCGCAACAATGATGGCGGTTGTTACTTTTGTCTCACTGATGGTCCATATCTATACGATTGGTTACATGGCTGAAGATTCTGGATATCAACGTTTCTTCAGTTACATCTCTTTGTTTACTTTTGCCATGCTCATGCTGGTGATGTCGAATAACTTTGTCCAACTCTTCTTTGGTTGGGAAGCCGTCGGGGTTATCTCCTACCTCCTGATTGGTTTCTGGTATAAGAGAGAGAGTGCAATTTTTGCCAATCTCAAGGCATTCCTGGTAAATCGGGTTGGAGATTTCGGCTTCCTCCTGGGGATTGCAGGAGTTCTCCATCTCTTCGGCACACTGGATTATGCCCCTGTTTTTGCCAGTGCACCGGATAAAGCCGGTCTGTTGATTAGTGGTTGGCATCAATGGGAGTGGCTGACCGTCATCTGTCTGCTTCTGTTTGTCGGGGCAATGGGAAAAAGCGCCCAGGTTCCCCTCCATGTCTGGTTGCCCGACTCCATGGAGGGCCCAACTCCGATTTCAGCACTGATTCATGCGGCTACGATGGTAACAGCAGGCATCTTCATGGTTGCCCGCATGTCTCCTCTTTTTGAGTTTAGTGAGACGGCACTGACAGTCGTACTGGTGATCGGTGCGATTACCGCATTTGCAATGGGTCTTGTGGGCATAGTCCAGAATGATATTAAACGCGTTGTTGCCTATTCGACTCTCTCGCAACTTGGTTACATGACTGTCGCACTGGGAGCATCCGCCTATGCATCAGGGATTTTCCATCTGGGCACTCACGCTTTCTTCAAGGCGCTTCTGTTTTTGGGTGCCGGATCAGTCATCATTGCCATGCATCATGAGCAGGATATGCGCAAGATGGGGGGGCTGCGTCGCTATATGCCGATTACCTATATCACCATGGTCCTTGGCTCTCTTGCATTGGCTGGAATTCCGCCGTTTGCCGGGTTTTTCTCAAAAGATGCGATTATTGCAGCAGTGCATAACTCAACACTGGCTGGTTCTGGTTTTGCCTATGTTGCTGTCTCTCTGGCTGTATTTATCACTGCAATCTACTCCTTCAGGCTACTCTTCATGACCTTTCACGGGGAGACGAGGATGGATGACTCTGTGCGCTCCCATCTGAAAGAGTCTCCATGGGTTGTAACCCTGCCACTTGTTATCCTGGCGGTTATGTCAGTGATCAGTGGCGCACTCTTTATGGGCCCCATGCTCTTTGGAAACTATTTTGGCGATGCCATCCTGGTACTTCCACAACATGATGTTTTAGCAAAACTCTACCAGGATCTGCACCATGCAACCGGAATAGACCTAAGGTGGGGGATGTTCACCCATGCCATCCAGACTCCGACGTTCTGGTTAGCTGTAGCGGGCGTCATTACCGCCTGGTATCTCTATCTTTATCGTCCGGAACTTCCTGAGAAGATCAAATCCCGATTCGAATGGGCCTATACCATTCTTGATAACAAGTATGGGTTTGATCAGTTTAATCAGCGGGTATTTGCCGGTGGAGCGAGAAATCTGGGCGGCTGGTTGTGGCGAGTCAGTGACATGCGGGTAATTGATGGTTTTGTTATTAATGGTACAGCACAAACCATTGGTTGGTTGTCGGGCGTAGTGCGAAATATCCAGTCAGGATTTGTCTATCATTACGCTTTTGCCATGATTATTGGCTTGGTTGTTTTGATGACCCTGTTTGTTTTCTAGCGGTATGAGAGATCGAGTTTTTCATGACATTATTAGATAATAATATCCTCAGTCTGGTCATCTGGCTTCCCATCCTGGGGGCAATAGTGGTGCTGGCGACGGGTGGAGATAAAAATGCCCCATTAGCAAAAAAGCTTGCGCTTGGTTTTTCTCTGGCTGAATTTGTTGTCAGTATTCCGCTCTTTACCCGCTTCGATCGCACTACTTCATCGATGCAGTTTGTTGAACAGAGTGAGTGGGTTCCCGGTTTTGGGATTGAGTATTTTCTTGGTGTCGATGGAATTTCCATGCCATTCATCCTTCTCACTACGATTCTGACAGTCGTCGTAGTGATTGCGGGTTGGGAGGTCATCCAGCGACGAGTAGCGCACTATATGGCAGCCTTCCTGTTTATTGAAGGACTTATGATCGGTGTTTTCTCTGCCCTGGACGCAGTTCTGTTCTATGTCTTCTGGGAAGCCATGTTAATTCCGATGTTCCTGATCATTGGGATCTGGGGTGGCGATAATCGGATCTATGCAACCATAAAGTTTTTTCTCTATACCTTGCTGGGTTCACTTCTGATGTTGGTCGCTTTTGTCTACCTCTACTTTAAGACGGGCAGTTTCAACATTCTTGAATTCCATGCAATACCGCTGAGCCTGAGTGTTCAGACACTTCTGTTCTTTGCTTTCTTCGCTGCTTTTGCTGTCAAGGTTCCAATGTTCCCGGTTCATACCTGGCTGCCCGATGCTCATACAGAAGCACCCACGGGAGGTTCAGTGATCCTTGCGGCCATAATGTTGAAGATGGGCGCATATGGTTTTCTTCGGTTTAACCTCCCTATCCTGCCCGATGCCAGTAGGGAGATGGCGGGCTTCATGATCACCCTATCCTTAATAGCCGTGGTCTACATCGCATTGGTTGCATTGGTTCAAAAGGACATGAAGCGGTTGATTGCCTACTCTTCCATTTCACATATGGGTTTTGTCACCCTCGGCTTTTTTATCTTCAATGCCAACGGGATAGAAGGTGGAATTATCCAAATGATCTCCCATGGGTTTATCTCCGGCGCCCTCTTTCTCTGTGTTGGAGTGCTCTACGATCGAATGCATTCAAGAAATATCGATGATTACGGCGGGGTCGTTAACACCATGCCGATTTTTGCCTCTTTCATGATGCTGTTTGCAATGGCAAATGTCGGCTTGCCAGGCACCTCTGGATTTGTAGGTGAGTTTCTTGTAATTATGGGCTCCTTTCAGGTTAATGGCTGGTACGCCGCGCTGGCGGCAACAACCCTCATCTTTGGGGCTGCCTACACACTCTGGATGTACAAGAGAGTTATCTTTGGCAAGGTTGTGGCTGATGGGGTCGCAGCACTGAAGGATATTGGCTCCAGAGAGATTCTTTTTCTTTCAATTCTGGCCATCGCGGTACTTGGGTTGGGGCTCTGGCCCAATCCGCTTCTTGAAGTGATGCACGTTTCTGTAGATCACCTCCTTGACCAGACTGCAATTTCTAAATTTTGATTATGAATATTGATCTCAATATCGCCGCTGCACTGCCGGAAATGATACTGGCAACAATGGCCTGTCTCATTCTCCTGATAGATGCTTTTTATGGGAATCGCTATCGGCAGCTCACTTGCTGGACGAGTATTGCAACTCTGCTCTTGGTGGCGCTTCTTGCTGCCAGTGATATTTCCACTCAATCTGATGTTGCTTTCGGCGGCATGTATTTTGATGACCCCCTTGGTAATCTGCTTAAGGCGGCGATATTCCTCTCCACAGCAGTGGTCTTTCTCTATTCCAGAGAGTATCTGGAACAGCGCGATATTCAGAGTGGAGAGTTTTATGTGCTCGGTCTGTTTGGGGCGTTGGGCATGTCAATCATGGCTTCAGCAGGGAACTTCCTGACCATCTACCTTGGACTTGAACTTTTAGCGCTCTCTCTCTATGCCCTTGTTGCCTTTAATCGAAAATCAGATCGTTCTACAGAAGCAGCGATGAAGTATTTTGTCCTTGGAGCGATCGCATCAGGTATTTTGCTTTACGGCCTCTCAATTCTGTACGGATTGACTGGAACCCTTGATATCACGGGTGTCAGTACAGCCCTTGCAAACTCTGAAGTTAATAATCAGGCCATCACCCTGGCCCTTGTCTTCATTGTCGTCAGCCTTGCTTTTAAGCTTGGGGCAGTCCCTTTCCATATGTGGCTACCCGATGTCTATCAAGGTTCTCCTACTGCGACCACTCTCTACCTTGGGAGTGCGCCTAAACTAGCTGCCTTCGCAATGATTATGCGACTTCTTGTGGGCGGTTTAGAGAACTTCCACTCTTCGTGGCAAGAGATGTTGGTGATTTTGGCGATCCTCTCAATGGGTGCTGGCAACCTGATCGCCATCGCACAGACAAATATAAAACGAATGCTGGCCTACTCAACAATTTCCCACATGGGCTTCTTTTTATTGGGTATCTTGAGCGCAACAGAAACGGGTTACAGTGCATCGCTTTTTTATGTCATGGTCTATTCGGTGATGGCATTAGGCACATTCGGTATGATCCTGCTGTTCTCCCGCAGGGGTTTTGAAGCCGAAGAACTCTCGGATTTCAAAGGGCTAGGCCAGCACCACCCCTGGTACGCTTTTCTGATGTTGTTGTTGATGTTTTCAATGGCTGGAGTTCCGCCCACTGTCGGCTTCTACGCCAAACTTTCAGTTATTCGTTCAGTTCTGCAGGTTGAATTGGTCTGGGTAGCTGTAGTCGCTGTTCTGTTTGCGGTTGTGGGTGCTTTCTACTATCTCAGGGTCATCAAGCTTGTCTATTTTGACCACGCAGAGGGTGAAGCACTCATCGTCGAATCCCCTGTGGCCAATAAGGTGATGTTGAGCATCAATGTACTGGCTTTGATTGTTGTGCTGCCCTGGATGGGAGAGATCATCAGCTTTTGTACCGAGGTAATCACCAGTTTGGCGGGGTAGCCTATTTGGCTCTTGCCAAGAGTCCCCACCTCAATTAAAATTCGCCGACGCGATTGCGGGGTGGAGCAGTCTGGCAGCTCGTCGGGCTCATAACCCGAAGGTCGTAGGTTCAAATCCTGCCCCCGCTACCAATTTTTTAAAGCGTTTTTGAGGCTGGTATTTTCCTTGAAAACCAGACAAAAAATTCGCACTGGGTCTGTGACGGCTCGGTTTGCGAAAATCGAAGTGGGCTTTGGGCCCATTTTTTGTACCTGGTATATAGAGAATTGGACGTTGGTGCTGGGTGGAGTGCTAAGCGATTCCGCCCTGACACTGTGAAACTGAGCAGCGTGAATCGTGAAGAGTAGTGTGGCACTGGTAACAGAATTGATTGAGCCGACAGTGGTTGCCCTCGGGCTGCAGTTGTGGGGTATCGAACACGGCGCGCAGGGGAAGTACTCGGTACTGAGAATTTATATCGAACGTGAAGAAGGAATCACGATCGAGGACTGTGAAAGAGTCAGTCGACAGGTCAGCGCGATACTGGACGTGGAAGATCCAATAGCTGGCGAGTATACCCTGGAGGTATCTTCGCCAGGCCTCGACCGGCCGCTGTTTACTTCTGAACAGTTCGGACTATTCACGGGTAGTGACGTGAAAGTTCGCTTGCGAAATCCTCTAGAAGGAAGACGTAAGTTTAATGGATCTATAGCAAACGTTTCGGGAGACGATATCGCTCTGCAGGTTGATGGTGCAGAATATGTAATTCAACACGCAGACATTGAAAAAGCGCATATCGTTTTCTAAAGGGATTACCCCATGCTCTGGAAGTTCGTCCAGATGTAAGCTTTGGGTAAGGTGACACAGTTATGATGAGTAAAGAAATATTAATGGTTGCAGAAGCCGTCTCTAATGAGAAGGGGGTCTCTCGTGACGTGATTTTCGAGGCGATTGAATCGGCTCTCGCTACTGCGACCAAGAAACTGAATGACAGCGAAGAAATTGACTGTCGCGTTTCGGTCGACAGAGAGACTGGTGATTACGAATCGTTTCGTGTTTGGACGGTTGTCGATGAAGAAGAATACCTCGAGGAAGGGTCGCAGTTTACCCTCGATCAAGCCGGCGATAAGGACAAATCCCTGGCTATAGGAGATACCTGGGAAGAAAAAATCGAGAATGTTAAATTTGGGCGTATTGCCGCACAGACAGCCAAACAGGTAATCGTGCAAAAGGTCAGAGAAGCCGAGCGAGAAATTGTCATCGCCGAATACCAGGATCGAGTAGGTGAACTGGTAGCTGGAACGGTCAAGAAAGTGACTCGCGACAATATTATTGTCGATCTCGGTAGCAATGCCGAAGCTCTGTTACCTCGAGATCAGATGATTCCCAGAGAAACATTTCGAATCAGCGATCGCCTGCGCGCATTGCTAACTGATGTCAGGTCCGAGCAACGCGGGCCGCAATTGTTTCTGAGTCGGACCTCGCCAGATATGCTGGTCGAACTGTTTAAGATTGAAGTGCCAGAAATCTCTGAAGAAATAATTGAGATCAAGGCTGCCGCACGTGATCCGGGTTCCAGGGCGAAGATCGTAGTACGTACCAACGACGGCCGCATCGATCCGGTGGGAGCCTGCGTGGGTATGCGAGGATCGAGAGTTCAGGTTGTTTCAAACGAATTGGCCAATGAGCGCATAGATATCATTCTATGGGATGACAATCCGGCGCAACTGGTTATTAACTCGATGGCACCGGCGGAAGTTTCATCAATTATTGTGGAAGAAGACAGCCATACAATGGATATCGCCGTCGAGGAAGAAAATCTGGCGCAGGCTATCGGTAGAAATGGCCAGAACGTGCGTCTGGCCGGCGAACTGACTGGCTGGACTATCAACGTCATGAGTGAAGAAGATGCGGAGAACAAACAGCAGCAGGAAGCCAGTAGCTTTATCGAGATGTTCATGGAGAAACTGGGTGTAGATGAAGAAGTATCCGAGGTACTGGTACAAGAAGGATTTACTTCATTAGAGGAAATCGCTTATGTGCCGCTGGATGAAGTATTGGCTATCGATGGCTTCGATGAGGAGATTGCCAACGAGCTTCGTAACCGCGCCAAGGATGCGTTGCTGACCCAGGCAATTGCTTCGGAAGAAGACTTGTCCTCTGCAAATATTGCAGATGATCTACTAAATATGGAAGGGATGGACGACATCCTGGCACTAGCACTGGCCAAGAAAGGCATACTCAACATGGAAGAGCTAGCCGAGCAGGCCACAGATGAGTTGATGGATATCGAAGGCATGGATGAAGATCGAGCTGGCAAATTGATTATGACGGCACGCGCTCCATGGTTTGTGGAGTAAGAAACTACCGCTGAAGGTAGTGATAGGGGTATTGAATGGCAGATGTAACAATTAGTGATTTAGCCGACGTCGTTGGTGTATCGGTTGACAAGTTACTGTCTCAGGTAAAAGAGGCAGGGCTTCCGCACACCAAGGCAGACGAGCTGATTTCTAATGATGACAAGAATGCACTGCTGGTATTCCTGCGTCGCAGTCACGGCGATCGGGAATCGACCGATGCTGCACCGAAGAAAATAACGCTGAAACGGAAAACTGTCGGTACTCTAAAGGCCGCATCTACTCATGGGCGTGGCAAGACGGTAAATGTGGAAGTGCGCAAGAAGCGTACCTATGTAAAGCGCAGCACTATTTTAGATGACACGTTACCGGAAGAATCTCCAACTCCAGAGGAAGAGGTGCTCGATACTGCAACTACCGAAGCGGTAAGCGAAGCAGAAGCTGTTAGCGCCGAAGTGGCAACCGATAGTGCGGAAGCAGAGACCAAACAGGGAGAGGAAGCGGAGCAGAAGACTACCGAAGCAACAGAAGTGCCAGTACAGGATATTCCTGCGCCGGACGCCGAGGCGGCTCGAGCTGCCAAATCCGGAGCAAAACGCAAACCATCGGCTAAGGGTGATACTGATGACCCGTTGGAAAAGAAGAAAGTTCATCTTCGCAACAAAGCCAAGGCGCAGCAGGCACCCAAGCGACAGGCCAAGACAATTCACGTCAACGATGATTTCGTGCTGGAAGGCGATGATTTTGACGAGCTTGGTGGGCGCGCCCGTCGAGGAGGCGGCCGCAAGAGCAAGGCAAGACTATCCGCACAACAACACGCTTTTGAAAAGCCAACAGAATTTATTTCAAGAGAAATTACTATCGGCGAAACCAATTCTCTGTCCGATCTTGCTCAACAGATGTCCGTTAAATCAGCTGAGATTATCAAAGTGTTGATTAACATGGGTGTCATGGCGACCATTAATCAGGTTCTCGATCGGGACACGGCAACATTGTTGATCGAAGAGATGGATCACAAGGCCAAGTTCGTTTCCGAAGATGCCATCGAAGTGCAATTAGCAGAATCGCTAGCAGCGGAAATCGGCAAAGTGGAAGTATCCAGAGCACCAGTTGTCACCGTAATGGGTCATGTCGACCATGGGAAAACATCGCTTTTGGACTATATCAGGAAAGCACAGGTTGCCTCTCATGAAGCCGGTGGAATTACTCAACACATCGGGGCCTATCATGTAGATACCGATCACGGCATGATCAGTTTTCTCGATACGCCGGGGCACGCCGCATTTACGGCGATGCGCGCACGAGGAGCCAAGGCTACCGACATCATCGTTTTGGTGGTTGCGGCAGACGATGGAGTCAAACCACAAACAGAAGAAGCCGTACAGCATGCCAAGGCTGCCGGAGTGCCTCTGGTGGTAGCTATCAATAAAATTGATAAAGAAAGTGTCGATACGGATCGCGTCAAGAATGAACTATCCGCTATGGAAGTTATCCCTGATGATTGGGGAGGCGACACCCAGTTCATCGAAGTTTCGGCGATCACTGGTGTGGGCGTCGATCAACTGTTGGAAGCAATCCTGTTGCAATCTGAGCTGCTCGAATTAAAGGCCTATGCGGATGTGCCTGGACACGGAATAGTAATCGAGTCTCGCCTGGACAAGGGACGTGGGCCCGTAGCCTCAGTACTGGTACAAAATGGCACTCTCAAGAGTGGTGATATCGTCCTGGCGGGCCATGAGTTTGGCCGAGTCCGGGCATTGGTTGATGAGATGAGCAATACAGTCAAATCAGCCGGACCTGCAATTCCAGTTGAGATTCTCGGGCTTAACGGGGTGCCTGAAGCCGGTGACGATTTTGTTGTTGTCTCGGATGAGAAAAAAGCCAAAGAAGTTGCGGAGTTTCGACGCGAGCGCCATAAAGACACTCTGCACTCAAACCAACAGTCGGCATTGATAGAAACTATGTTTGCTGGCATTGGCAAGGAGGACAAAAAAGTATTTAACGTCATCCTTAAGGCGGATGTGCGCGGTTCTCTTGAGGCGATTATTGCGTCATTGCAAAAACTCAGTACCGAGGAGGTCGAGGTCAATGTTATCGCCTCTGGTGTCGGTGGAATTAGTGAGAATGATGCACACCTCTCCGCGACCTCCAATGCCATGATCATTGGCTTTAATGTCCGGGCCGACAAGTCGGCACGCGACATAATTGAGAACGAGGGCCTGCAGCTTCACTATTACAACGTAATCTACGATGTTATCGACGATGCCAAGGCAGTCATGGGTGGCATGCTGGCGCCAGAGATTCGTGAAGAAATTGTAGGAATCGCCGAAGTACGCGATGTATTTAATTCACCGAAGTTTGGTCAGATAGCCGGTAGCATGGTGATAGAAGGCACTGTCTCTCGTAGTAAACCCATTCGAGTGCTGAGGGAGAACGTTGTCATCTATGAAGGCGAACTCGAATCGCTACGTCGTTTTAAAGATGATGCGAATGAGGTTCGCAATGGCATGGAATGTGGAATTGGTGTGCGCAACTACAATGATGTAAAGGTTGGGGACAAGATCGAAGTCTATGAGACCACTGAAGTGGCTAGGAGTCTTTAAGGCTTAACTTCAGTGCTTATGCTTTGATAGAGGGTTAAACAACGTCATGTCCGAGATGTCATCCAGGGTGCAGAGAGTAGCCGATCAGATTCAGCGGGAACTGGCGATGCTGATCCAGATGGAAGTAAATGACCCCCGGATTGGTATGGTCTCGGTGACAAGTGTAAGCGTAAGCAGAGACCTGGGGCATGCAAATGTATACGTTACTGTATTGAATACGATGACAGGCAGCGATGAATTAAACGACTCGACACTGGCAGCGCCTGGTGAACTGGATAAATTGGAAATCGAAGAAAACCTCAAAGCGCTGCGTAAAGCTTCGGGTTATTTGAGATCAATGTTGGCAAAACGAATCGAGCTTCGTTCGATACCAAAGTTGCAATTCCACTACGATGAAAGTGTACAACGAGGCCAGCAACTATCAAACTTGATAGATGATGCCTTAGCGGCTGATAAGAGTATGCATTCAGATAGTTAGTGGCACACACAGAAAAAGTACGCACAGAGGGTTTTCGATTGAGCAGGCAGCGTCGAAGAGGGAAACGGCAGAAGGGCCGCAATATCAACGGCATCGTCGTTTTGGACAAGGCGCCGGGATGTAGTTCGAATGCTGCTTTGCAAGAGGTTAAGAGGATTTTTGAGGCAAGCAAGGCTGGCCACACGGGCAGCCTCGATCCATTGGCAACTGGTGTGCTGCCACTCTGTCTTGGAGAAGCAACCAAGGTGTCACAGTTCTTGCTGGATTCTGACAAGCGCTATCGAGCTAGAATCAGGCTGGGTATTAGAACAGACAGTGGAGACAGCGAAGGAAATGTGATCGAAGAATTGACGGAGTTTCACGTTAAGCGCCGCGAAGTTGAAAAGGCGCTTAAGAAATTTGAGGGCGAAATAGAACAGTTACCGCCCATGTACTCCGCCTTGAAGGTTAATGGAGTACCGCTTTACAAGCTGGCGCGAAAAGGCTTGGAGGTGGAACGCAGTCTCCGCAAGGTATCGATTTATCACATTGCACTGTTGGACTTCGCCGAGAATGTAGTAGAAATTGAAATAGCCTGCAGCAAGGGCACCTATATTCGTACCATAGCAGACGATTTAGGGCAGGATCTTGGCTGCGGAGCACATATTATTGCGCTACGCCGGACACAGGCAGGAGCCTTCACGGAAGAAGACTGTATTAGTGCTGCCGAGCTAATTGAGCTGAAAGAATCGGACGGTCTGGACATGATTGACCAGCATCTTATTCCAATGGACAAGGCAGTACTCGATTTGCCAGAAGTAAAGTTACCAAGTATTACCGCCAGCCACGTAAAAAACGGGCAGGCAGTATTAGTAAGACACTTACCAGAAGAAGGTCTGGTGAGGATGTATGAAGACGAGCAATTCATTGGCATCGGCTGTATCGATGACGATGGTAAAGTTGCTCCAAGGCGTTTGATTGTCACAGTAGACTAAGAGGTATAAACAGAATACTGGACTCAACAAACTATGAAAGGGAAAGTATCAGGTAACTACTAATATGCGTGGTTATACTGATTTTAGATGGAATTAAACTCGCCCGGCTTTACAAACGAGAAAGCGATGACTGCCGGTAGTGAGATGGTCTAACCGCATATTACGGAGATATGAAATGGCTTTATCAGCTGAACAGAAAGAAACAATCATTAAGGAATACGCACAAGGTGATGGTGACACTGGTTCCCCCGAGGTCCAGGTAGCCTTATTAACTGCGAACGTTAATGAGTTACAGGCTCACTTCAAAGAGCACATACACGACCACCATTCTCGCCGCGGGCTCATCCGCATGGTGAATAGCAGAAGAAAGTTGCTCGATTACCTGAAGCGCAAAAATGTCGAGCGCTATGCTTCGTTAATCAAACAGCTTGGTTTGCGTCGTTAACTTAAATCAAAGAAGGAAGTATCTTGCTCAGAGCCTGATGAGTTGGCTTTGCGACTGTAAATAATTAGGAAATAACTATGTTCAATCCAGTAAGTAAGACGTTTCAATTCGGTGATCAGACGGTCACACTTGAGACGGGTAAGGTTGCAAGACAGGCAACCGGTGCAGTTGTGGTAACTATGGGAAACTCCAAGGTTCTGGCAACTGTAGTAGGAAGAAAGCAGGCAAACCCTAACGCGGCGTTTTTCCCGTTAACGGTTAACTATCAGGAAAAGACCTATGCGGTTGGCAAGATTCCAGGTGGATTCTTCAAACGTGAAGGCAGGCCAACAGAAAAAGAAACTCTGACCTCACGATTAATCGACAGACCTATTCGTCCCCTGTTCCCCAAGGGATTTATGAACGAAATTCAGGTAATAATTACTGTCATTTCGGCAGATAAAGATGAAGATCCGGATATGGCTGGACTATTAGGCGCCTCGGCCGCATTGGCAATCTCGGGTATTCCGTTCGCCGAGCCAATTGGTGCCGCGCGTGTCGGTTATGATGCTGAGCAAGGTTACATTCTCAATCCGAGCTACAGCAGGTTAGAAACTTCTCAACTGAACATGGTTGTTGCCGGTACTCAGTCAGCAGTTCTAATGGTTGAGTCTGAGGCCAAGCAGCTCAGCGAAGATCAAATGTTGGGCGGAGTATTGTTTGCCCAACAAGAGATGCAAGTAGCCATCACCGCTATAAAGGAACTTGCCGCTGAGGCTGGCAAACCAGCGTGGGAATGGGAAGCCGCTGCAGTAAATGAACCACTGAAAGCAGCGGTTGAAGAAAAATTCGCTGCCGGCGTAACCGAAGCGTATCAGATTTCAGACAAGATGCAGCGTTATGACGCTATCGGTGAGTTACAGCAACAGGCGGTCGAACAGTTATCCGATGAAGAAGCGGGCATCTCAGAAGGAGATGTCAAGGACGTATTCGGTAAGCTGGAAAAGAGTACGGTACGCAATAGAATTCTCGATGGCGCTCCGCGTATCGATGGCCGTGACACCAAAACGGTGCGCAACATCGAAGTGGAAGTAGGCGTTCTGCCCAAGGCTCATGGTTCAGCTCTGTTCACCAGAGGTGAGACTCAGGCATTGGTAGCAACCACTCTTGGTGCGTTGCGCGACTCTCAGCTCATCGAAAATCTTCAAGGTTCGCGAAAAGACGGTTTCATGTTGCACTATAACTTCCCTCCTTACTCCGTCGGTGAAGCCGGTTTCATGGGCGGTCCCAAGCGCCGCGAAATTGGGCACGGTAAATTGGCAAGACGTGGCGTAACGGCAGTGATGCCGGCTGAAGAAGACTTTCCCTACGCGATCCGCGTGGTGTCTGAAATCACTGAATCCAATGGCTCCAGCTCCATGGCCAGCGTCTGCGGAAGTTCCCTGGCGATGATGGATGCCGGTGTCCCTGTCTCAGCAGCAGTGGCCGGTATTGCCATGGGCCTTATTAAGGAAGGTGAACGCTTCGCGGTGCTCACCGATATCCTTGGCGATGAGGATCATCTCGGTGACATGGACTTCAAGGTTGCAGGTACTTCCACTGGTGTTACCGCACTACAGATGGACATCAAAATTCAGGGTATTACCGAAGAAATCATGGAAACGGCTCTGGAACAGGCTAATGTTGGCCGCATGCATATTCTGGGCGAGATGAATAAAGTCATTCCTGCAGCACGCGAATCGGTTTCCGAAAATGCGCCGGCTATGGCCATGATCAAGATCGATACCGACAAGATTCGCGACGTTATCGGTAAGGGTGGTGCCGTGATTCGAGGCATTACTGAAGACACTGGTGCATCGGTGGATATAGATGACGATGGCAATGTGCGTATCTATGGTGAAGATGCTGACTCCAGGGACGCCGCGGTGGAAATGGTGAAAGCCATTACTGCCGAAGCGGAAATTGGCAGGTTGTACAATGGCAAGGTAGCCAGGATCGTCGACTTCGGCGCATTCGTGACGATCCTGCCTAGCAAGGATGGCCTGGTGCATATCTCTCAGATCGCTAGCGAGCGCGTAGAGAACGTCAATGAGTACCTTAAGGAAGGCCAGGACGTGCTGGTGAAATGCACAGATGTGGATGCTCGCGGACGCATCAAGCTCAGCATCAAGGAGATTACCGAAGAGGAAAAAGCGGCATTCGTCGAATAATCCTGACCGGAAATCATTAACGCAAGAAAACCCGGGTGTTACTTCGGGTTTTTTGTGTTTGCGCTGGAAGAATCCTCGATAAATAGGGTCAGAGTAAAAATACAGTGTTTCTACTGTATTTTTACTCTGACCCTATTTATTCTGAGATATCGACTCTGACCCCATTTCAGCGTGGGTTTTCGGTCAGAACCGGTGTATAGACAACTTTAGAATCAGTAGTGACTACATTGTCTGCGTTGTAAATAGTTGGATTGTTTCCGCCCCACCAGTTATTGCTTGCACTAATCTGTTTGCCGGTGACTCGAATTTCTCCCCTGGCATTGTCGCTGAATCGATTGTGACCGATACTGCCCAGCGCACCACCACCGAAATCTGCCGTGGCCGAAATATCGCCACCGCCGCGATTATTCATGGCGAATCCGTAGCCGCTAGTCCCAATAATATCGGTGTTCTCCACCAGCAAAGTAGTCCTGCTGCCGCTGTCAGCCACGCTCTGTAGATTCAGGGAAATGCCGCCACCGCCCTGTTGCGGATTGCCACCGATTATCTTCGTGTTTCTAATTTCATAGTTTAAATCAGAGTTGACACCCGAGTTTGAAAACTGGATGGAGTCGGAGTAGGCGTTCTCAATAACACTGTCGATTATCTTGAAGGTCAGTTTGCAGGCCGTGCAAAAATTGGCCTCATCTGTTCGGGGATAACCGAATATGAATGCTTCTATGCCCGTGTTTGACTGGTTGCCTTCCTGTTTAGTGTTGTTGAAATGATAGTTCTTAACCAACATGATTTGTTCTGATTGACCCATCAGGTAGGGAATAATGCTATCGGAATTTCGGTTGCCACGGCCGATATTGTTGGCAGTGGAATCCAGAATGACAGTCTCGACGAAACTGCTATTGCGGGTGCGCACGAAATAGGCCCTGCCGCCGAGATCGGTAAATGTGTTTCTCTGGAATAGATAGCGACCGCTGCTGGCTCCTGAGTGAAAGACACGAATCGCACCCAGATCTTCACCATCGAAGAAGCTGCTGTCCTCAATGCGTATATTGTCTAATGCTCCCTCGACCCCATTAAAGCTCACCGCGTAAACAACCCCCCGTTCGTCTTCAATATGCTGGACCGCATTGCCGCTGAAGCTTGCGTGGTGGATATACGCTCCGGAGTAATCGGTGTCAGCACCGCTGATGGCGTAGTTACTCATATTCATAAAGTGAATGCCGGCTATCTCGTTATTTAGAGACAGTTGGACAATGACACTATCGCCGCTATTAGTTAGTTTTACCCTCTCTCCGCTGCGATCCTGAAGTTGCCCGTTTGCGCCTACCCCCAACAGCTTTTGTCCGGGTTTCAGTTCGATACCACCATCCAGTATTTTATCCTGACTGCTGGCAAGCAGAAAGATGGTGTCGCCTGCCGCAGTCACAGATTCAGCCTCTGCCAGTCTAAGAAACGGACTGGGTTGACTGCCATCCCCGCCCGGCTGAGCATCAGCCGAAACGTAAAATTCATTGGCATCACTTCGAGCATTCTGTTGCCCGGATGAGTGAGACGAAATCGCCAGCGAGAGTACGGCAATTAATGCAAGGGAATAGAATTTCACGATGGCAGAATAATCTGCCACTGAAAGGAGACGATAAGCTTGGTCCATGATGGCGCCCGTTAAAGCAATCTGTGTCCATAAACTACAGAGAAGCGGAATCAACTGCAATTAGCGCTGCTGTTGTGAGAGCAGGTGACGGAGGAATTAGGAACCAATTCCTCCGTCACCATCATTCATTTCTTATACCGCTAGACTTCAGTTCAGTCAATCGGCTCCAGTCGCACGATTTCCGTCGCCTCGAAATCGCCTCTTCCGGCACCATTACCATCTGAAATGGCCAGGTAGATATAACCATCTGGACCCTGACGCACGTCACGAATCCGGCCCATGTCATAGGCGAGGGTTTCTTCCACTATCACTTCACGGTAATCGTCGCTCATGTGAAGACGTGCAACTTGCTCGCCGGCCAGACCGCCAGCAAAGATGCTGCCATACCACTCGGGGAACTTGTCGCCGGTGTAGACCATGAGACCCGAAGCGGCAATTACCGGTGTCCAGAAATAGGCTGGCCCCGTCATGCCGGCCTGACCGATGCCAACATGGATGGGACTGCCTATCGAACCATAGTTCACACCGTGACCAATTACCGGCCAGCCATAATTGTTCCCCGGTTCGACCAGATTGAGCTCATCTCCACCCTGGGGGCCGTGCTCGGTCATCCAGAGATCACCGGTTTCCGGGTGTACCGCCAGACCCTGGGGGCTACGGTGTCCATAACTCCAGATTTCCGGTAGTGCACCGCTCTGGCCAACAAACGGATTGTCGTCGGGCACACTGCCATCATCATGCAGGCGAACAATGACCCCCTGGTGATTACTCAAATCCTGCGCCGGGTGAGCAGTCAGATCCCCCCTGGCAGGAGCCTGGCGTTCACCGGCAGTCAGGAACAGGTAGCCGTCGTTATCGAAAGCCATCTTGCCGCCGTAGTGGCCGAAACCGAGCGCTTGAGCAGTGAATATTTCCACTACGTTGGTAAGTTGGTCATTTTCTAAACGCCCCCGCACAATCGCGGTGGAGGAACTGTCTCCTACAGGCTTGGCAAAACTCAGGTAAACCCAGCGGTTTTCGCGGAAATTCGGATGGGGAAGGACATCGAACATGCCTCCCTGGCCGACGTAATGTACTTCGGGCACGCCCGGTACTGCTTCCGGCAACAGTTGCCCGTCTCGAACGATTCTCAGCCGCCCGGGTTTTTCCGTAACCAGCATGTCACCGTTAGGCAGCCAGGCCATGGACCAGGGTTGTAGCAGTCCATCCGCAACCGTCACGACTCGATAATCGTGGTGGGCTGCATAGTAGATGTCGGACTGCGCGCTGGCCGCAGCCGCCGTAATAACCAGCAAACTGGTTCCAGCAAATTTTAAAAGATAACGAAGCATAGCTTTTTCCTCTCTATTTCTAATGCAGGTTCGCACATCAGGCGAATATCTGGCAAATCAATATTGGTCCATTCTCAGGATTGATTTCAATTTGTCGAGCAATCCCCAGGAAAACTCGGGAGCTTACGCTCATGGAAACAATTCTGCCAATTGCGCCTTGGCATCGTCGCTGGCGCTATGGTTAAAGCTTCCGATAATGTCTGCCAGTGCCCTGGCTCGATCTGGTGCCTGGGCGTTGGACTGTATCGCTTCCATTGCGCCCTTGCCTTCTTCATTTGCAGAGTGCTCTATGCTGGCAACGGAACTGGCCATGGCGCGAACACCCTGGGCCAGCCCACTGTTGCCGATAATCTCATTCAGCGTAGTCAGGTCGGAGTCTGACGGGCGGTGGCTCAGGCCGGCAACGATGTCAGCTATTTGCTTCAGCGCCACCCCATTGCCTTGGTTTTGTGCCATGGCAATTTGGGAAAACAGACCGATTGCGATAACAAGTATGAGATTCTTTAATATTGTTGTATTCATGATTGTCTCCTGAAAAGCAGGGTTATGTAAGTGCAGCCTGTTGAGTCTATCTCAGTATTCCGCGAATAAATAGCTGCTTGCGACAGAATTGAATTTAGTCGATTTTTTACCAGCCAGTGTGAGGCAGCACTGCATCTGTAGTTGCAAGCTATTACCCGAATTAGATAAACAGCACCCGTCTTGTTCTTACCTACAACGCGCATCAGTCATCGAAAACAGGAAATCCCTGTATCTGTCCTGGTGCAGGCTTTTTTTAATGCCTGATAGCGACTTTATCCGTTACAAAGAATTACAAATCCTCACTTGAGCAAGAGATATAACATATTGATATTATTATGTATTTTATAGACACATCGAAGTCATAGACTTGCTTGTGGACTATAGATTGCTTATCCTTTCTATTGTCCGAACCTTGGCTACTACCATACCTTTTAAATTTCTAGCCGTTGGTGTAGCATCTGTGGCCCCACGGGGCGCGGCGTGGTCGACTCGGCACATGGGTGCGCACGATTTAAAAGATACGGTATCTGGAGAGTTTAAAGATGACAGCAACAAAACGACTGATTTCGTCATTCGTCGTGAGTATCGGCACCCTAATCTGTGCCACAACAGCGTGGAGCCAGACCGGCACCGATGTCAACGCAGGAGATTGGCCGACTTACCACGGCGATTTCGGGTCTCAGCGCTATTCGCCGCTCGACCAGATTAACGCCGAAAACGTAGGCTCTCTGGAGATTGCCTGGCGTTTTTCCACAGAGGGTTTCGGGCCCACTACCGACTTCAACAACCCATCTACGCCACTTGAGGTAGATGGCGTGCTATACGCTGATATAGGCAGCACTCGCAACGTGGTAGCACTTGACGCCACCACAGGACAGGTATTGTGGCTGTGGCGACCACAGGAAGGTGCAAGATTCGACAACGCACCGCGCAAGGGCGCCGGTCGCGGACTGGCCTTCTGGCGTGAGGGCGGCGCATCGCGCATTCTGGACATCACACCTGGCTTTCAACTGATTTCTCTGGACGCCAAAACCGGCTATCCAGACCCGAATTTTGGCAACAACGGCATAGTGGATTTATTCGAAGGACTGCGTAATTCCGACGGTTTTGAGGATATCGACATCGGCTCTTCCGCGCCGCCCTTTGTTATGAACGATGTGATTGTTGTAGGACCAGCGCACCGGGTAGGCATGCGACCGCGGTCCATGTCTAATGTCAAAGGTGACGTACGCGGCTTCGATGTGCGTACCGGTGAACTGCTGTGGACCTTTCACACCATTCCTGAGCGCGGCGAAGTGGGCTTTGAAACCTGGCTGGATTCCGGTGTGGAATTTACCGGTAATGCCGGGGTCTGGGCACCCATGTCAGGTGATCCGGATCTGGGCCATGTTTATCTGCCCGTGGAGTCGGCGACTGGCGACCGCTTCGGTGCCGACCGGCCCGGCAACAACCTTTTTGCGAGCTCCATTGTCGCGCTGGATATCAAAACCGGTGAACGCCAATGGCACTACCAGTTGACCCACCACGACATCTGGGACTGGGACATACCATCCGCGCCGGTTCTCGCAGATTTGCCCAACGGCCGTAGGATCCTCATGTCAGTGACCAAACAATCCTGGGTCTATACCTTCGATAGAGCGACTGGTGAGCCAATCTGGCCTATTGAAGAGCAAGCTGTCCCTGCAGGAGATGTTCCCAGAGAGTGGTACGCTCCTACTCAACCGATCCCTACTCGTCCAGCTCCCTTCGATCGACAAGGCTTCACCGAAGATGATTTGATTGATTTTACACCGGAACTTCGCGCCCTGGCCCTGGAAGCGATAGCAGACTTTCGCTTGAGCCCCAGTGTGTATTCACCTCCATCCCTGGCGGACGCAGCAGACGGTACACGTGGTACCCTGGCATTGCCCTCCGCCACCGGTGGTGCCAATTGGGAGGGCGCTGCCCTCGATCCGGAGACCGGGATTCTCTATGTACCATCGAGAACAGCCCTGGCTGTGTTGTCTGTAGGCAAAGATCCAGAATCAGACCTCGATTACAGCCAGTCATTCGGTGTGCGCGTACCGCGAATCCAGGGTTTGGACATCGTCAAGCCACCCTACGGCCGTATTACGGCAATCGATATGAACTCTGGCGACCACCTCTGGCAGATCGCCAATGCCGATACGCCGGACCGCATCGCCAATCATCCTGCGCTGGAAGGGGTTGATCTTCCACGTACTGGCGTACCGACACGAGCCGGTGTAGTCGCAACCAAAACCCTATTGTTAGTTGGCGAAGGTGGCGGTGGCGGTGGCGCCAGCCCCATTCTGCGCGCTATCGATAAGCAAACCGGTGACATCGTTGCCGAGCTTGAATTACCTAATAATCAATCCGGGCTGCCATTTACCTACGAGCACGATGGCAAGCAATACCTGGCCATGTTCGTCAGTGGCGGTGGCAGTCCCGCCGAACTGGTGGCCTACGCCCTACCGTAACTTAAAGATCAGGAGTGACATATCATGCGAACTTTGTTTAACCGAGCGGTGCTAGCGTCGTTTTTTCTGCTCATCGGCTTGCCAGTGCAAGCCGCTACCTGGGTAATCGCACCGGGCGATTCCCGTGTTGTTTTTCAGTATAAGTATGGTAACGATCCGTATGCGGGCGCATTTACAAACATAGATGCGACCTTCGAGTTTGATCCCATGAGACCCGGCACCTGCGATTTCCAGGTCACCATTCATATTGAAGATATAGAAATTGATTCTCCCGAAGTGCTGGATTACTTGCTCGATTTTGAATTATTCGACGTGGATCAGTGGCCAACCGCAAGCTTTAAGGCAGAGAAATGCAGCCTGAATTCTCTGAATGCCTTCACGTCCGAAGGCACCCTGACAATCCGCGATCAAACCAACCCTTTAAGCTTTCCGTTCAATTTCGACATAGAGACAATTGACGGGCAGATCGGCTTTCACCTGACCAGTGAAGTAACTATCCAGCGGCTGGATTACGGCGTCGGACAGGGCTACTGGGAGAACACGGCTGAAATTCCGAACGACGTGACCATCCAGGTTGATGTCTACGCCATTCAGCAGTAAATAATCAGGTTCTGTCGCAAATAGTCTATTTGCGGCAGAACCCACAAATCCCATCTTCTAAATAGCTGTTTATCTGAAGATAGATCAAGATTTAGTGCAACGTATGCCTTATAATCGCCAACGTGTGCCTTATAATTGCCGTCGGTTTGTAATCGCTAAAAAATAGAGGCTTTAATTCCTATTCCTGGCGAACATTGGCTCTGAGCGCTATGCGCTCAAATAGCGGGGCTGGGCCACCCCCGATATCTGTCCGTTTGGATACAGTCTAACTGTCTGGATGAGACTTCCCGAATTTTGACTGATTATGGATTAATTTTATAGCTATGAATTATTTACTTAACACAAAGTCTTTCAGATTATTTTTTAACCACTACCGGTTTTCACTGCTCCTGGTCTGTTCGGTATTTCTGGTGTCATGTGACCGTTTACTGACGCCTGATTTCGAAACGGAAATAACTGAGGTCAAGGCTGGACAGTACATAATTGATCCGGATCATGCATCGCTTGTATGGAAAATAAATCATTTGGGCTTCTCTACATTCATTGGCCGTTTCAATGAAATGGATGCTTCGCTGGATTTTAATCCAGAGAATATTGAAACTTCCAGTCTGGAAGTTGTCATCAATACGGCCAGTTTGGATATCAATAATCCTGAATTTGCAGAGGAGCTTCGCGGTTCAAATTGGTTTGATTCGGAGACTTTTCCACAAGCAGTATACAGGACGACTTCGTTACTAGAGTCTAATGAAAATACATTCGTATTTGGCGGAGAACTGACATTACTGGGCACTACAGCTCCAGTGAATCTCGATGTTGTTTTTCACGGCGGTGGCCGTAATTTTCTTACCCGAAAAAATACCATAGGTTTCTCAGCAACGGCCTCTTTTATACGATCAGAATTTGGTCTGTCTCGATTCACGTCTTTTGGTGTTGGTGATGAAATTGAATTGGAAATTCATATAGAATTTCAGGAAAGTAGTTAATATTACTTAACATACGCAAAACAAAACCTCATCCAGAGAAGCAGGGTGGGGTTTTTTATTGGACACTATTCAGAGTACCATGGATTCACAGGCATCGAGAATGCCGGCAGCAAAGACCTGACCTTCAGTTTCAGATACACTGTATGTCTTCGGCAGATTTGGTGACGTATTCCAATCCGTCATCAAGCATATAGGTGCACAAGCAATGATTAAGTCTTTCGATCATATCGCTGTTCCAATGGAACGGGTTGCAGAAATGGAGCAGTTCTACACCGACCTTGGCTGCCGAGTTGTAGAGCAGAGTGGTGGCAGAATCTTCGCTGTAATCTTCGGTGATAACAAGATCAATTTTCATACACCGGAACTATGGCAGTCGGGTCAATTCACACTGCGCGGACACACTGCGGAACCCGGGTCTGGCGACATGTGTTTTGTCTGGCAAGGATCTCAGGAAGCTCTACTGTCTACTTTGCAAAAAGCCAGTGCGGAAATTGAAGAAGGCCCGGTGGCCAGAACTGGTGGCATGAACGGTGGGAGCACCCAGGGTACCAGCGTCTACACCCGTGATCCGGATAACAACTTGCTGGAGTTTATAATCTATGGATAACAGAGAGCGACTGTTATGAGGTGGAGATGAAGTGATGCCTGACACTATAGTTCGAAGTACTGAAAAGTGACAAGCTTTCCCACATTTACTGCGGAGCAGGTCGCCAGTTTCCAGGAAAAAGGCTTTCTGTTAGTCGACTTTTCTCTGGATGAGAAGCTGCTGGACGCTATCGTGGCAAAAGTGGAACCCCATTACGATCAGGAACAGTTCCGGCAACGTCGCAACGGAATCCGGATACAGGATGCCTGGAAGCAAGTGGATGAAGTCCGCCAGTTAGCGACGGATTCCCGGATTTGTGCAGCGCTTCAACAACTAATGAGCCGCAAACCCCTGCCATTTCAGACTCTGAATTTCCCCATTGGCACGACCCAATTGGCCCACTCTGACACTATACATTTCAGTTGTATTCCGAAGGGGTACATGATGGGGGTTTGGGTGGCACTGGAAGACATCGACCAGGACAATGGTCCACTGCTTTATTATTCGGGCAGTCACAAGTTAGAAGAATACTCTATGAAGAGTCTTGGTCTGGGGCCGGGCCATGCTAACTACTCCGGATACGAGCAGTGTATTCAGCAAGTAATCAGGGAGAAAGAACTAAAACGTGAGTATGGCCTGATGAAAAAAGGCATGGCGCTGATCTGGCATGCCAATTTACTGCATGGTGGAGCGCCGCAGAACGATCCCAACCGCAGTCGGCATTCACAGGTGACGCATTACTATTTCGAGGGTTGTAAGTACTACACACCGTTGAACAGCCGGTTCCTGCGCCGACAATACCGCTACCCTTTCTGGATCCCCGAGACACCGGATTATGTGCTGCCAGAAGCTCAACCCAGGTTCTCGCGCTGGTTTAAGCGTTTTCTGAAATATTTCAAATAAGCGCACAGAACTGACTATAATTGTATGATTTGTCTATTCGACTAGTGCCTGGTCCTTTAATTTTCGTTCGTAAATGTTGACACCACTTAAACATTGGCTGCTTATTATTGCTGGATCGCTCTCGTTACTTCTGGGAGTGGTTGGTGTATTTCTGCCATTATTGCCCACCGTGCCGTTGGTACTTCTGGCAGCATATTGTTTCGCTCGCTCATCAGAGCGCCTACATAACTGGTTGCTCAGTCATCGGCATTTTGGCTCGATTATTCGAAATTTTGAGTCCGATAAAGGTATTCCACGAAGGATAAAAGTACGAGCTATCACCATGGTCTGGATCGGCATGGGAATCTCGTCCTTGATAGTCGGCAGGCTGATCCTGGTTGCCCTGCTCATTATAATTGGGCTTACTGTTAGTATTTATCTTTGGCGCTTACCCGAGTATTAGGGATAGGTATTGCGAATTGGACAGATAGTACAGATTATGTCTCCATGAGGATGCTAATAACTACACTCCTGCTCCTAACGTTTTGTTCAACCGAAGCTGATCCTTATGCCTGGTTCCAGGGCGAATGGGTATCAGATCCGCGACCAACGATGGCCAATAACCCCCAGTATGATGTTCTTGATCCCGATAGCTATGCCATTGTCAGTGCAATGTATGGAAAAGTACGCTGGACTATAAGTGATAACACTATGGTGTTTTACGATCCGAGGATTGAAAATATCGACGAAACAGAATTTTCCATAGAAGCAATCGATGACAGTACTTTTACATACATTGACCAGTGGGGGGGCAACTTGAGAATTTGGCGGACTGGATCTGGTTTTTGTATGCGTACTATCACGTTACTCGGATTAGAACGCATTACTGAGTGCTTTCGACCTTTTCTGGAAGGAGTACAATAAATAATTCTCAAGTTTATTGGAGTTTTCCTGTTCCCTCAAGGTTGACCCAATTAACCCCAAGCTGTGTAATATCCCATTGAAAATACTTTTTACTACTGAGGATCCACCAATGAAAGCACTAGTTAAATATTTCGCACTTCCAGTAATGTGTTTCCTGTTTGCCTATTCGGCGTTAGCTGACGTTAGCGGCAACTGGGTGTTTGCTGTCACACTGGGCGACCTGGGAAGTGGCGATGCAACTATCAGTCTGAATCAGGAAGCTGAAGGTAAATTGACCGGCATGTATGCGGGCCAGCTTGCTAATGGCCCGATCGCTGGGACTTATGCGGGAGACAGTTTCGAATTCTCATTCAATAGTGATCTCCTTGGAGGAGATATTACCTATCGTGGCGAATTAAGGGAGGATGGTAGTGTGGCTGGCGCCGTGGTTGTTCAGGGTCAGGAAATTGGTTCTTTTACCGGAAAAACGCAGTAAAAAACCACTGAGGAATTACTCCGGGGGGAGTGAAAGCATTGATGCCAATCAATGCCAGGAATAATGAAATGTTTGTAAAAATTTTAAAGGGCCTGGGCGGGTTGGTTGTATTGCTGATGTTAGTGGCAATAGTCGGTTACGTTGCAACCGGACCGATGCAACCGGCGGCAGGTTCCAGTAGTGCCGAATGGCTGGAATCGGGTGCTTATTCAGTTGGGCAGGCAGACTACATTTTTGTCGATGCATCCCGACCTACGGATGAAAACCGCGGCGTTCCCGGTAAGCCAGATCGGACTTTTCCAACCACACTCTGGTACCCAGAAAATGCCGAAGGGCTCCACCCACTTATCATCCACAGCCACGGTATACTGTCTAATAGAGCGGAGATGCCTTATCTGGTTGAGGCGTTAGCTAGCCATGGCTATGTGGTTGCTGCAGCGAATTATCCGCTGAGCTCTGGCGCTACCGAGGGCGGCGCTACACCGAACGATGTAGGCAATCAACCTGCCGATGTGTCGTTCCTTATTGACTCCGTGCTGGCGCTTACTGGAGAAGATAAGCCGTTTGTCGGCTCAATTGATCGGGATCGTATCGGCCTGAGTGGATATTCCCTCGGCGGACTGACCACCAATCTCGCGACGTATCATGCCAGGTTGCGAGATCCTCGGGTCAGTGCGGCGGTTTCCATCGCCGGACTTTCGGTGGCGTTTACCCCTGCCTTCTTTGCTACGACAGAGGTGCCTTACCTTGCCATTTCAGGGACTGCCGATGCGCTCATCGAACATCAACGCAACGCCTCCGATATTACCTCCCGTGTCCGCAATTCCTCGCTGGTAACTATCAGCGGTGGCTCTCATTTAGGATTCGCAGGTTTGGCAGATCCCCTGTTTAGATTCATGAATAACCCGGACACCATCGGTTGTAGCGGTGTACTTGCGGTAATAGGGGATGATCCGGATGCGGTATTTGGGGCGTTGGGCACTGTGGAAGAAGGCGTGGACATGAGCAGAGACCTGCCTGGCATTTGTGACTATGGTTTCGCCGAGGCCATCCATCCCGGCAGGCAGCAGATGATTACCCAGATTGCCGTGTTGAGTTTTTTCGAATCGGTGTTTAATCAGGATAGAACCCAGCGAGGAAAGGCATTACAGCAATTGACCCAAGCGCTTGCTGCGGATTTTCCTGAAGTGTCGTTCGCCCTCTAGAGTGAGGCCTTTGTTATAAACAAAGATGGCAAACTATCGGGGAAGGACTACGATTTTTCTGCAACGAAGCGGGATCTGCCTTCTCTATAGACTTGATCGGGGATTCGTTTTATATTCCCGTAACCCCGCAACAGTGACTTGCCCAGCAAATGAATCCAGCCACAGCTTTACCACTCGCCATTACTGCTCTGTTGTTGGGCGTTACCAAGACTACCCACGCCCAAAGCATAAAGCTTGAGCGATTGCCAACTGAAACCTTAAACATCACCGCGCCCTCTGAACGGGTTACCGGTACACCGGGAAATATGACATTCAGCAACAGGGATTGCCGCTCTTATCCCGTCACGGAAAGCCGATCCCGAATCGTCAATACTGCAGTACAGGAGTGGGCGTATTTTGGCTTCGGTATCCAGGATCAGACCCTCACCACTGTTTCCGGAGAGAGTGCACCGAGAGAGAGGCGCCGGCGACCACGCATGAGCAGCGAGGAAGCCGCACGGGTAGCAGATTCAATCGCTGGATACTGGTCGGCAACGCCAGACAGCGGCTGGATTCTGCAACGGCAGAACGAGTCCTGGAATTCCCGTGGAGTTACCTCAAGATGGCGTACCCCCTGGTCAGCAGCCTTCATATCCTGGGTGATGTGTGAAAACGGATTGGGAGAGCCCGGTCACTTCGAACGGGCCATCGCTCACCACACCTATATTGATCAGGCCATTCTTGCCCGTGAGCAGGGTGATCCAAATACTGCCTTTATGGCCTACGATCCCGGTGAAATGCCAGTCGTTCCTGGAGACCTGCTGTGTCGGGGCAGTCGTCCGGCCTATCAATCGATCGCCGAGCGTCGGCGCCACATTGGTGTGGGCGCCAGAACCCATTGTGATATTGTGGTAAAAATGGATGAAGTGGCAGACCGCATTATGGTCATCGGCGGTAACGTCCGTGGCTCGGTGACAATGAAGTTGTTACCGGCTATCGCCGCAACAAACGGATTATTAAAGCCTGCGCCCTACAATAGGCGGCGGATATTTGCTCATCTGAAACTGAATGCAGATCCGATCTCGGACAATGCACTTGACCTCAGCCCGACCATCAGGGCGATGAATTGTGGCGATATACAGCCAACCACCGCCATGGTGGCGGCCAATCTTACTGTGGAGTCTTCAGACACCTGTAAAGAGTAAGGGTCGGCGGCATAGATTTTTTAATCCCCAGGCTACTCTCCCAACACAGTACCCGAATTTCACCGAAACCCGATGCCACCGTCTCGAACTCTAGGTAACTTACGTTTGATCTTGATCAAGAGACATTCTTTTGAATTTATCTATGCTGAATCAGCACCCGGCAATGATGGCCGAACCGACAGGGAGAATAAGGAGTCGTTTTGTATACAGTAGATGAAATCATGACCACCAATGTAGTGACCCTGCAGCCGGAGGAGCCGGTTTTCAAAGGGATGGCGTTAATGGCGGAAATGCACATTCGTCATCTCCCGATCGTTGACAAGGACCACCATTTATTGGGTATTTTGAGTCATCGGGATATATTGCGAGCCGATGTTTCCAGTTTGAACAGCGGCGGGCAGAAATTTCGCTCAAGTGTTGAAACCAGCCCCATAAGCACCATTATGAGCGAGAAAGTTTGTGCTGCCTCTCCCAAAGACAGCTTACGCAGCGTTGGAAGGATTTTGCTGCAGGAGAAGTTCGGCTGCGTTCCGATCATCGATGAAGGTGTCCTGGTGGGCATAATAACAGATACAGACTATGTTACTGTGGCCATAAATCTGATTGAAGAACTGGAAGATTTTGAAGATGCGGCATAGTTAAATTTGCCAGGCGAGCGGCAATTTCAGGGATTGACAGATTTCCTTCACGGATTGCTCGAACTCTGGATTCAATGGAAGAACCAGTTAGACAGCAGGCAGCCAGCTAAAAACCCCATCCAGCTACTCTGGGTGGGGTTTTTTATTGACTGTACCCCAACGGCAAAGCTTTATACCAAACCAATCGGTAATGCGGGATTTTTCAGTGACAATTACTTATTGATAACTTGCTGCTATGCCATTAACTTAACAACTTGATAGCCTGCTGCCCTCGAATCTCTGGCTAAAGTTGGCAGGTACTAACAAACACAGTACTTCCGGTACTGTTTATCGGAGTGCAAATAGGGTGACAATAATGAAAAGAATAATTTTTATAATCGTGTTGACGCTCCTTAGTATCGCCACACTAGGGATAGTAACCGCCCAACAGCGTCCCACGCTGACTCCCGAACAATTAGCTCGGGTGCAAATACACCCGGTTCCAGGCAAAGCGGGTCTTTACGTTATCCCCGGCTTCGATGGCAGCCTATCCGGAGGCAATGTGGCGGTCAGAGTTACCGGTAACGGTGTTATTCTGGTCGACAATAAATTTGCCTATAGCGCAAGCGACATCATCAGGCAAGTGTCAAGCGTAACCACCGAGCCCATCAGCTATGTGTTGAATACCCACCATCACAGTGACCATGCCGGAAGCAATGCCGACTTTATGCCGGCCGCCCAGGTGATTGGGCATGAGAATGTCCGCCGCAATATTATCCGCAATGACCTGGGCGGTGCTCCACCGATCATCTTTTCCCATAGCACGAGCGTCTTTGTCGGCGATGTCGAAGCGCAGGCCCATCATTTCGGACGCGGCCATACCAACGGCGACTCGGTCATTTACTTTCCCGACCTGCGCACGGTCCATACCGGCGATCTGTTTATCTGGGGAGATCGTCTGGACGGCAGTACAATGGCTCCCTTCATCGACTACGCCAATGGTGGTAGTGCGGCTGAGTGGTCCGCAACTCTCGACGGCTTGCTAACCCTCGATTTTGATACGGTCATTCCGGGTCATGGCCCCATCCTGACCAGGGCTGATGTCAGAACATTTCAGGACAAGTTTTCACGTTTGGTCCTGCGCATGACGAGGTTGATTGATGCGGGTGTGAGTCGGGATGATATCGCTACTCGGCTTGAACTTGACGACCTGAACTGGCCGTTTGCCCCGCGTGCGGTGCAGGCAATCTTCGATGAGTTATCCGGACAGTAAGAGGCCCGTCTCGGTTTCTTCACTCTGTACCAAATACTGTGAGAGAAATGTTGATCAAAAAAATACAGAAATAGACGATGGAAATTGTAATAAGCTATTGTAGTTTCTCGGTGTAACGACCAATTTTTATCGCTTAGTTAGAGCTATTGAATGGAACTGGACTAGAAGCGAATGAAAAATCACCCGCACTTATCAGAAAAGCTTGCACTGCTCTATGCTCTGCGTGCCAATCCTTCGATAAATTGTCATGCTGATTTGGCAAAACGCCTGGGAATTGCTCCCCAGGCGATCAGCATATGGATTCATGGTACTGCTACCCGGACCGGTGATTGTATTCCCAACGCTCAGATTGATGCGGTTGCCTATGTAGTTGCAATCGAGGCTCATTGGTTTGCACTTGACTTGGAAAGTTTTAAAAATAAATTGCATCAAAAACTTGAACGTGAGAGCCGGAGGTATTCAGCCAGGCCTGAGAAAATTTCCCTGTCTTTGCTGCCAATGACCAACGCAGAAATATTTGGTCGAGTAGAAGAGCTGAAATTACTTGATGCTGCCTGGGAGGAATCAGCAAACAATGTTATTCAGGTAGTGGCCTTCGGAGGTGTAGGTAAAAGCACACTGATAAATTGCTGGTTGTCTCGGCTAGAGAAAAAAAATTACCGGGGAGCTGAAAAAGTCTATGCCTGGTCCTTCTACTGGCAAGGAAGTTCTTCAGATGTTAAATCATCAGGAGACTTCTTCATTGAGCATGCGCTGGATTGGTTTGGTGACGAGCAGCCGACCGAGGGCACGCCCTGGGCAAAAGCAACGCGTCTTGCCAATCTGATAAGAGCTTCTAAAACCTTACTCATTTTGGATGGTCTTGAGCCATTGCAATTCCCCCCGGGTCCGAAGAAGGGACAAGTAGAAAACCCGGCTGTAGCCCTGTTGATCAGGGAGCTAGCTTCTGATAATAGCGGTTTGTGTGTTATTACTTCACGCATCGGTGTGACTGATCTGATTTCGTATCAGGACGGACGAGTTCAAACAATAGATTTAGGTTCTCTTTCGGTTGAAGCAGGCACACAAATGTTGAAGAGTGCGGGAATTTTGGGCGATTCAGCTGACTTTACTTCTGTAATTAAAGAATACTCCGGGCATCCATTGAGTTTATCATTACTGGCGGGATATTTATTAGTAGTACATCAGGGAGATATCAGTAAATTCAGGGAGGTAAAATCGCTGTTTGATGATCAAAATTTGGGCACGCATGCGAGGAATTTGATGCGAGTTTATCTGGATTGGTTCAAGAATACGCCTCAGTGTAGTTTGCTATACCTGATAGGCTTATTCGACAGAGCAGTAACGTTGCAAAATCTCCAGACGCTCTGTTCGAATGAAACTATTGATTCACTCACCAGCGAGCTTGCAAGTTTCACGAACTCTGAATGGCGCTATGCAATTTCAAATCTGAAAGATGCTAATCTTGTCTCCGTCGATCAAAGAGGTAATGACCTTATTATCGACTGCCACCCTCTGGTCAGGCATTACATCAATGATTATTTGGCCACAGAACACAAAGAATTGTGGGGCAAGGGTCATGGCTTGATATTTCGTCACTTGCAGCAGGCAGCCGTGGGCGACCCGTCGAATATGAGGGAACTGGAACCCTTGTTCCGTGCTGTAATCCAAGGATCACAGGCAGGGTTGTATGTTGAAGCTTTTTAGCTGTATTTTGAGCGAATTAAAAGAGGTTACACCATGCTGATGACAAAAGGTTCTCATCATGCAGACCAAGCCTGTATCAAGGCTTTCTTTAACAAACAGTGGACTGAGCCAGTGGATGCCCTACCCGAAGATGCCAAATTACATCTTTTGTCCAGTGCCGCTACAAATTTAATGTCACTGGGAAATATAGATGAGGCAATTGGCCCCTCTCGCAAGAGTATCGACTGGTTTGTACAACATGAAAGATGGTTGGAGGCCACAAGCGCTGCTGCACCTCTTTGGTCGATGCTAGTGGCTGCGGGCAGGCTCAATGAGGCGATTGAGCTATTGGACAAATTACAGGATTGTGTTGCCAAGACCAACAATAATGTATTAAGTGCCATGGCAATGAATTTATATGCCCACGCCTATCATTTGTCTGGTGAGGATGAAAAGGCAAGGCAATTATTCGAGCAGGTCGAGGACACGCTTAGCCAAAGGGAGCCATATTCCCCCGTATCGTTTCCAACAATTAGTTCGTATTACTGTAAGTTTTTGGTGGAGACAGGAGCCCATAAAAAGGCATTACAAAGAGCGTTACAAACCTTTGAATGGAGAAGGGAAAAGGCCTGGCAGGTTGCAATAGATACCACTTCACTGTTGGCCAGTGATCACTTGGTTCTTGGTCTGGCATATCTGAAGTTGCGTGATCCTGATAATGCCAAACTTCATCTTGATAAGCAGGTGGAGCTGTTTAAATCTGCCGATGAGTGGTTGTACCTACCCATCGGTCTTAGTTCGAGGGCGCTATTTCACATAGAAAACAACAATTACCAGGCGGCCGAAACAGACCTGGATGAGGCTCTGGAAATTCCAATTAGGACCGGCGCAAAATTTGGACAATGGGAGGCTATTGTTAATCTTGCCCTGCTTTATTTCCAGCGCGGTGATTGCGAACTAAGTAGATCATTTTTGCAGAGGGCGAAAAAATTATCTGGCATGGAACTCTATCGCCATAGGGATGATGAATTGGTGAGTCTTGAAGAAAATCTTTCACTTGCACTAGACGCAAGTGATCTTGCTGAACCAATCACTTCAGCTGTTCGAAGCGCGCCAATACAGAGCTCCGATATTTGTTGAGTCCATAGATAATGAAGGCATGAACACGGATTCTCAACATACAACAAATTTCATTTATGCCAATTGGCAAGAGTCTCTCTCCTTTCCATGCGCATAGCTGGGAGAGAAGTAAAAGTTTATTCTGCTCATGGGCCCTGGCTTTCAATAAGATCTTATTAATGTTCCTACATATAATACCCCTCGAATCGCCTGAGGTCCTCCATGCTCTATGAAGTCGAGGGTGATATCCTGCTGACCCGGGCCCAGGTAATTGCCCAGGGTGTAGCCACCTATGACCCGATGAACCGTGGTCTGTCCAAGAAACTCCACGAGCGGTATCCGGTCATGGTGACCGCATTTAACGAATGGTGCGATATGAGCAATCCCGAACTCGGTGCGCTTTGGTTGTGGGGAGACCCAGACAAGCTGCTGGTGCTCAATATGGTTACCCATGAGGGTGATATTGATGACCCGACCAGAACGGGCCGGGCATCAAAAATAGCCGTACACCGGTGCCTGCGTGCCTTGGCGAAGATGGTGGTAGACGAAAAACTCAAGTCCATCTCAATGCTGAAGCTGGGAACCGGTTTTGGCGGGCTTGACTGGTTCGAGGTGCGCGGCATGATGCACTCGCAACTGGGTGAGCTATTGATTCCAATTTTTGTCTACGTGACAGAGCTGGATGGCCAGATCGCTTCGGAACTAGGGATGTAAAACCGGCATCGCTGTTTTATTGCTGATCAGCGCCGTGGCTTCCTGGCCCTGATTGTCCCATACTCACAGATACTTCAAAGAGCAGGATGCTTAATTCGTGTAAATACCCGGAGCAAAGATATGAAAAAAATTCTAATAACAGCCGCAGCCATCGTAATTTCCTCAATAGTTCTGGCGCAGACACCAGCACCCGCAACGCCCCAGGTGGCAACCGGTATCACCGGCGGGGAAATTCAGTCCTTCATTGACCATCTGCCCCGTGACCGGGTGAGCGACCGGCCGATTCGGGTAGTGGATGTGACTGGCGACATTCGGGTAGGTGTCTTTGGCGTTTACCGTCCGATGGGGGTGACAGGTGATGTCAATGTGCATCTGGTCGATACCACCGAGATTTATTATATGCTCAAGGGAGCGGCCACACTGGTTACCGGTGGAACCCTGGTTGAGCCCTATCCCGCATCGGATAGCTGGATGCGTGCCAAGGGTATTGAAGACGGTGTAACCCAGCGCGTAATTCCTGGCGATGTGGTCATTATTCCGGGGCACACACCACACTGGTGGAGTGAGCTGGAAAGCGAAATCGAGTATCTTATTTTCCGACCCGATCCCAATAAGCGCCTGAATTTACTCTAAGTCGAGCAGGCCCGTCTGTTTAAGCCACCAATTAAAAAGGGGCTCATCCTTATGGATGAGCCCCTTTCAGCTACTGAAATTTCTGTTCAGTTACCGTTCTTCCTCAAAGCGCGAAAATTTCGCTGCATCTTCCGCATCCATATTTCTGTAGATGGAAAGATAGTCGGCACCGCCACCAAAATGCACCCTCAACCAGGCATAGGCAAATTTACCCAGAGTTAACTTGTCCGGGCCACTGTTTGTGGCAATATTATGATCACCCGTGGCGAATTCCATGTAGGCCCTGTGGGTCGACGAGGCAATCGAGTCGAAAATCGCCCGGGCATGGCCTTCCGGTGGAGCGACCGTGTCTTCGGCGCTGATTACAATGAGCGTAGGAACTTCAAGGCCACTGAAATCTCTTTCATAGGGCTGGCCCAGTTCACAACAGTAAGGCGACAGTGGAATGACGGCCTTGATGGCGCTGCCAAGTTCATCCGCGGCATAGAGACTGCCGCCGCCGCCCAGTGAATGGCCCATTATGGCTATGTTGTCCGTATCGATTTTTCCCAGTAACGGGCTGTCACTTTCCGTGTTCTCATTTTTCAAAAAATTAACCGCAGCGATCTGGGCATTCTTCCGTTCATCGAGCGAATCGGTCGGGGTGTTGGTATCTATAATCATCACCGCAATGCCAAGCGAGGCGAGCATAGGTCCCCACCAGTTATAGCCTTCCTGATTACCGCGATACCCAGGTATCAAAGCCACTGCCCCGACAGGCGGGTCAAAACTCAAAGTCAGGGGATAGAAGATTGTCGCTGCAGCAAATTCTGCTACCGCTGGCTCCGGGTCGTAGGTTCTTACTTCAAACAGCCTCTCGTCAAACACGCCGCCGATAGTTCGTGCAATATTCCGGCCTTCAGGCGAATACCGCGTGTTCTCAACATCCTGCGCGAAAGAGGCGGGAGTACTCATTGCTGCCGCAAAAATAGCCAGGGAGAAAAATGCACCCAGGCGTTTAATTATTTGAAAATTCATCTCAGCTGACCTCTACTTATTTGAATTGTTTGGCAATAAGCCACTGGCTAGTGCAAATATAACAGAGTGGTTCCAGGTTACAAATACTATCAATACACCCCATCAGTCCAGCGGTAATGGGCGATTATTACATGCCTTGGGACCAGTAAACCATCTCCAATCGCCATAGTGGCGCTTTTGGCAGCGCAACTAGGAAAATCAATCCGGTTACCGAAGGCAAGAAATTCCCAGATCAGCCTTCGAGGGGCGAAGAAATCGTTTGTTGACAATCACAAAAATTGTATCATAATACGGGTACAGTAAAACAAACAGACTGCTTGCTTAGATGAATATCACGATCAGCACCAAAGACGGTGTTCCCATTTATCGCCAGATAGTAAATCAAATCCGCTATATGGTGGCATCTGGTCTGTTACTGCCGAGCGAGGAAATCTCACCGGTACGCACCCTGGCACTCAAGCTCAATGTGACACCCAATACCGTGGTGAAAGCCTACGCCGAGCTGGAAGCTGCCGGCGTGATCTTTAAACGCCGTGGTGCCGGCACTTACATATCGGATGAACAATCGCCCCTGGCAAGCCGGGAACGGAATCGAATTATCAAGGTACGCATCGATGCTTTGCTGGCCGAAGCCCACCAATTGGATTTTTCCGCAGATGATCTCCTGACCCTGTTTAAACAGCAGCAGGCACTTCTGGATGGCGGGGCAGGTAGCGAAGAGAATAGATCGGAGGATAATAATGACTGAACTCGTGGTTGAGGTAAACGGCCTGTCGCGCCAATTTGGTCAGACACTGGCCTTGGATAGCGTCGATTTTCAGGCGGCAAGGGGGAGCGTGTATGGTCTTGTTGGTGCCAACGGTGCGGGTAAGACAACGCTGATCAAGCATCTAATGGGGTTGCTGCGTAGTCATTCAGGTTCCGTACAAGTATTTGGTCAGGATCCGGTACGAGATCCAGTCAGCGTACTAAAACGAATCGGCTATCTCTCGGAAGACCGAGACATTCCAGAATGGATGTCTATCGATGAATTAATGCGCTATACCAACGCCTTTCACAAGCATTGGGACAGCGCTTATGCGAAGGATTTACTGGATACTTTTAGCCTGGATACATCGAAACTGATCAAAGATCTCTCCCGGGGAATGCGAGCCCAGGTGGCACTGGTAGCCGCCGTTGCCCACCGACCCGATCTGCTCATTCTCGATGAACCATCGAGTGGGCTGGATGCAGTAGTGCGCCAGGATATTCTGAATGCCATAGTTCGCACAATTTCTGAAGAAGGCAGAACGGTTATCTTTTCCTCCCACTTGCTGGAAGAAGTAGAACGCATGTCCGACCACGTGGTGATGATTCAACAAGGGCAAGTGGTACTTGATGGCGTACTTGAAACGCTCTGTAACTCATATCGTCACGTCAGCATTCGCTTCGCAGATCAATTCGATTCCGCGCCGGTCCTGAGAGATGTTCTGTACATTAATGGAAACGGCAGGTCCTGGAGCGCGATTCACCACATCTCAGAAGAACAATTCAATACGGCAGTTAAGCAGCTGGATGGTGAAGTGGTGGAATCGCGCAATGCCACGCTTGAAGAAATTTTTATCGCCCGAGTTGGCCGTTCAATCGATAAGCAAGAGGCCGCCTGAATATGAACACGGCTGTACAGGCATTGCTCTGGAAAAATGTGCGGCTGACCTGGCGCTTTTTTCTTCTGCAGCAGATTATGGTCATCACCCTGGTAGCGCTGACTATCGGTGTACTGATGCCAGAGGAGGCAGGACCCGCTCAGTTTTCTGATGGGCTTGTATTGCTAGGTTTGATTTTTCTGTTCATCCCCATCGACCGTATGAGCCCTAGAAAGGGTAAACCGGGTAGTTCATTTGGGCTTCCCTACCGGCAGGAGTACGCGTTGCCGGTATCCACACTGGTTCTGCTTGGGATCCCCCTGGCCCATGTGTGTTTAATGTTATTGCTTGGCTACATTTTTCCCATGCTGGTGATCAGTACTCTATTCGGATTGCCTGGCCCGCAATTTATCATCTGCCTGCTGTTGGTAATCCTGGTATTGCAACTAATGGCCTTAGTCTGGTGGACTGACAATCACGTAGATTCTGCTATTGGGTGGGGCATTGTGCTGACATTGTTCTGGTTTCAGCTAACGTTCCCTGAGATCAGTATTGCCGATGAGGACGGTATTGTTTCCATCACGTCCTATTCACAACTTTGGATATCGATGAGTATGACCACACTGTTTCTGGGCATCGCCTTTCTTGGCGTGCAGCGGCAACGCCATGGCGGTACATTGATAGCCCATCATAAACAAAAGCTTGATGTGAGACAGACATTTACCATCCGCAATTACTTCCCAATGCTCAAGTCCGCTTGCCCGATAGTCTCACCGGTGATGGCACAGATCTGGAATGAGAGGCAGCTACGCGGATTACCTTTGGCGCGTTTTTCGGTTTGTTAGCATTGATTTGGTTGCGCCTGGTTTTTTTTCGGGGCGCCTTCGATGGACCGCTACGAATAGCAGAGGTGTATACCACGGCGGGTGTGCTCTACTTTGGTTTATTTATGGCGATGCAGATTACCACTTTTGGCGTCAGTTACGGCAACGGAGCGACAAGGGCCAACGTTTTTGACCGGACTCTGGCGATGAGCACGGCCAAATTGGTGACGATCAAATTATCAGTGGCTATCATTAGTTTGCTCGTTGCTGGCCTGACCATGGTGGCAGTTATCTGGATTATTGGTCCACTGCTTATCTACAGTTTTGATGAAATCAGTGCTATTACATTGGAAGGAATATCGAGATTCGGCAGCGAGTCTACGGTATTTATCATAAGCCGCGTGATTCTATTCCTGGTCGCGTTTGCCAGCGGGTCAATTATCTATGCGGCATTTAATTCCTGGGCTATGTTAAAGCCACGGCAGTTCAGTTGGGTGTTTGGTGCAATTCCCCTGTATTGCTTTTTGATCATTGTGCTCGCCACACTAATGCGTGATGAGGGGGAACGCCAGGTCTTTCTAATTGCTGTTGCCAGCGGACACTCATGGTTGCTGGTTGCGCTTCTGCCGATGGCTGCTATCTACCTGTTTCGTGCAGTATTGGAAGATCAGGTGTTGAACTGGAAGCAATTACTCATCGTGTCAGCGGTGAGCGTTGTGCTGGCGGCCCTCTATATCAGCTCCCTGGTCAGTAGCGGATACTATTCCAGTGCAACCCATGCTGGACTGGTCGCTCTGGTTAGCCTGCTTGGACTACTACCGTTTGTGGCTGTTGGATTAGCGCTATGGACCATGAGTAGGATCAGGCACGGATAGCACTGCACAACAACTTGACAGTGCTGTTAAATTTCACACCGACTCCTGCCATTGCTGAGTGAGATAGATAGACCTCAGCTCAATTTATGCTTATGCTCACCTCTCACAAAAACTAACGATGCAATCAAATTATGAAATGTGTAAAGATTATTTCCTTAAGCAAACGATTGCTGATCAGCGTCTCCCGATTTACGGCCTGTGTACTGCTGGTACTCGTCTGCCAACCCAGTTTTGCCCAGGATGATGGTGATCATCAATATTCCAGTGCCGCCATCGAAGCGGGCTCCCGAGTCTATGTCCAGAATTGTGCCTTGTGTCATGGGCCCCAGGGCGAGACTGTAGACGGGATAAACCTGCGCCGTGGTCTGTTTCGCACGGCAACCTCCGATGATGATCTCAGGGGAGTTATCTCCCAGGGAGCGGGCGAAGGACAGATGCCTGCTTTCGATCTGCGGCAAGAAGAGATGGAGGGAGTAATCGCCTATATTCGAGCAGGATTCGATCCAGATGGCATCGCGGTGAAAATCGGCGATCCGCTGCGGGGTCGAGTCCTTTTCGAGGGCGAGGGTAACTGCGTTGATTGTCACCGCATCAATGGAAGAGGTCCACGTACTGCGCCAGATCTTAGCGATATTGGAGCGATTCGTACTCCGGCAGTACTGCAGAGAAGTCTGCTGGATCCAGCGGCCGCCTTGCTACCCATTAACCGGCCAGTCCGTATCGTGACCCGTAATGAAGAAACCATTATCGGTCGACGACTCAATGAGGACACCTATACGGTACAGGTTATCGATTCAGAGGAGCGGCTGCGCTCGCTGATCAAGACAGATATTGTCACTTACGAGATAAGCGATGCGCCGAGTAAGCTACCTACAACCCTTTCCAGCGACGAGGTCGCCGACGTGGTTGGTTACCTTCTTACATTACGAGGTCTGCAATGAAAAATATTAATTACCGCTGGCAGGTAGCAATTGTTATTTGTGGGCTGCTCGCTACGCATAGCACATTTGCCCAAGTATCTTATGAGCAAATACTAAATGCAACGGAAGAGCCGGAAAACTGGCTCACTTACAACGGTGGATATTCCAGTCAGCGGCACAGCTTACTGAATCAAATCACTGCCGATAACGTCGACAATCTGGAACTGAAGTGGGTGCTACAAAACCAGGTATTTGGTGCCTGGCAGTCAAATCCGATCGTAGTAGACGGCATCATGTATGTGACCGAGCGGCCAAATAATGTAATGGCAGTCGATGCGATTACCGGTCGCGTATTTTGGAAGTATCGTCACACCCCCGTCGGCGATTCCACTGTCTGCTGTGGCGCCAACAACCGCGGTGTTGCAGTGCTGGGCGACCGGGTTTTCATCGGAACGCTGGATGCTCGGTTGGTCGCGCTGGATCGGATCAATGGCCACCCACTGTGGGATGTTGAAGTGGGGGACGTCGATCTGGCTTACTCGGTGACCATGGCGCCGTTGGTAATCAAGGATAAGGTGATAGTGGGTGTGGGTGGTGGTGAATACGGCATCCGCGGCTACGTGGTGGCCTACGATGTGGAAACGGGCGAGGAGGCCTGGAAGACCTATACTATCCCGGGACCTGGAGAGCCCAATCACGACTCCTGGCAGGGTGATGACTGGGAACATGGCGGTGCGTCCGTTTGGATCACCGGTTCCTTCGATCCTGAACTCAACCTCACCTATTGGGGAATAGGCAATCCAGGACCAGACTGGAATGCAGGCCAGCGTCCAGGCGATAACCTGTATTCCGATTCCGTTATTGCGCTCGATGCCGATTCCGGAGAACTCAAATGGTATTTCCAATTCACGCCGAACGATGGCTACGATTATGACGCGGTTCAGGTTCCGGTGTTGGCAGACATAGTCTGGCGCGGTACGCCTTCCAAGGTCATGATGTGGGCGAACCGCAATGGCTACTTTTATGTGCTGGATCGGGTTACTGGAAAATTTCTCGTCGGCGAGCCCTATGTCAGAGTGAACTGGTCCAGCGGGCTGGATGAAAACGGGAGACCGATTCCTACCCCACAGCCCGAAGGCATGCCCACCTATCCGGGTAATCAGGGCGGGACTAACTGGTACCCCCCTTCATACAGTCCAAGAACCGGACTTTTCTATTTCAGTGCCTGGAATGACTACGCCACAATCTATCGGCCCGAGGAGGCCAAGTATGAGCCTGGGCGCGCATTTTACGGCGGTGGATTTTCGGTATTGTCACCGACACCCGGTGCACCCACTATTGGCATAGGGCGTACTAACCCGATCAACAACTGGACCAATGAAGTGGGCCATGCCTCACTCAAAGCCATGGACCCACAAACCGGTGAGGCCGTCTGGTCCTATGATCAATTCGATGTCAGTGACAGCGGCATGCTGACAACAGCTTCCGATTTATTATTTACCGGAGGGCGTGAGGGCTACTTCCACGCGATCGATGCACGCAGTGGCGATCTGCTGTGGAAGGTAAATCTGGGTGGTCAGATCGTGATGGCGCCGGTGACCTATATGGTGGACGGAGTGCAGTACGTGTCGGTGATATCAGGCAATGTATTGTCAACTTTTGCCCTGAGAAATTAAAGCAGAGGCCATTGCTTACATAATGCAATTGCCCGGCTATGGTTAGTCGGGCAACCGCATTCGATTCTGCGTTAACCAGGTACGCTAGTGTTTATTGAAGTCGCCAGACTTTGCTTGATCTGGCTAACACCTGCTTTACCTTTCCTCGCTTTCGGCGAGTCTGGCTCCGGCCAATACCCCAGACAATGAGTAATTACCTTCATGGCATGCGTATTCATAGAGCCTGTCATCGGTCAGGTTCAATGGCATCTCGGCAGACCAGGATCGAGTGTAGGTATCCGGATCTTCGACGGTGAAGCCGTAGTTGATGATATTGTCAGCCACTCGGGTAAAGCGTTCGGTTACTTTCAAATTCTCCGATGAGCCTCTGAATCTTTGACTGGGGTTAAATTCGCTGGTTTCCACCACCAGAGTGTCGCCTTCCCAATGACCAACCGAATCTCCCATCCAGCGTTCCATGCCTTCTGGCAAGGGCTGATCGCCAACGCGGATGATTCTGACATCGTGCACCATTTCCACCAGAATCATGACATAACCGGCTGATTGCACGATTTGATAGTGATTGTTGTACAGAACTGGCAGCATGGGAGGCCCTGAACTGGACCCGAAGGACATGATACAGCGCTCCGCTAGCGGGCGGGATTCAGGTCCATCGTAGGCTCCACGCGAGCGTCTTAGTGCGGTTGCCGCATCAATTCGGTTCTGTGCTTCTGGAGTGTAAGCCGGAATTTGGCCGTTCGGGGGATCTACAATCAGGGAACTGCGAAATTCATTGTTGTAGATGACTACCGTAGTGCCACCATCCATCCAGAAATTATTATAGCTGTCCGCCGTTTCAATTCGATCTTTCACCGGTGCTGCGCGATCAGGATCACTGGGCAGGTCCCGTCCTGAATTGTAATCAGCCACATCGAGTTCCAACTGATATGCCTCTTGTGCGGTTAATACCAGTTTGTCGCCAAACCGGTCGGGTCTTGAAAGCGATGTAATCGTGTTATTAGTCCACATGCCCTGCAAATCAGGGGTTCCATCTACCGTTCTTGGAACAGTATAGGATCCGCTATTTTGAGCAGAAACAGACAGGGCACTCGATAAGGCCGCGACTAAAACTGAACCACAGAATATGAATCGTAACGAGCGTGATGAATAATTGGTCATGTGCTTACCCCGGCATTTAGCTGATTGATCGGGCATTAGTTCGTTGAGTCTCGCGCGCTAGATTACCAAAAATCACCATGTTCATACAAATAAGCTACGGCGGGGTAATCCGGTGCCAATTCATTGCCATTGTCACATGGTGAACCTGAATATCAAAATTTGCGTCAGATTACGATTTTGCCACGACAAAAACATAGAAAAGCATGGTCCAGCGTGCATTTATTGGGTAACCTCCGAGGCAGGAATAATCTGTCTGGTCATATCTTGTGACGTGTCTTAAGCCAGATGAAAATCCGGCGCTTTTAATCGGACCCAGACGGGTCAAACGGGATAAATTAGGAGGGGTTTATGCAAACTCTGTTAACTAGGGGAAATTCACTGGCTTTCGGGAGTGCCCTGGCAGCTATTCTACTGCTTACTTCGAATCTGGTGGTCGCTCAGGACACCATCGAATGGACTACGCTGGGTAATGACTTTGCCCATACGCGTTATACACCAGCTAACCAGATCACCGCCGAGAATTTTTCTGAACTTGAAGTGGCTTGGGAGTGGAATGGTGCCAGCTTTAATGCAGTAAGCGGGCGTTCCACACCGTCATTCATTAACGGCAAATTATATACCGTCGCCGGCGCTGCGCGCAGTGTAATAGCCCTCGACCCCAAGACCGGTGAAACTCTCTGGACCTATCGGGAGCCCAACACGCCACGTGGGGATTACTCCATGCGAGCCGATTACGGCAAGGGTGTTGGTTATGCTGAAGTCGATGGCCGCGGCGTGATTTATATTATTTCCCCTGCGTTCTTCCTCACTGCTTTGGACGCGGACACCGGCATTCCGCTGGAAGGCTTCGGTAAGCCAGTGCCAATCGATGGTTTTCCAGAATCAGGAGTAGTTGATTTACTGGGTGATCTGGGACATCCCTATGATCCTTATAACGGCATACCGCTGGAAACCGGCTATATCACTTCTTCTTCGCCACCGATCGTGGTAAACGGCACCATCATTGTGGGCAACTCGGCCGAGCAGGGTTATCACCAATCCCGCATTGAAAACGTGCCGGGCGATATCCTGGCCTACGATGCCAGAACGGGTGATTTTAAATGGAAATTTAATGTCATTCCCAAGCCCGGTGAATATGGCCATGAAACCTGGGAAAACGATGCCTGGGAATGGACCGGCGATGTTTCTTCCTGGGCGCCGCTTTCGGCTGATCCTGAGAACAACCTGGTCTTTATCCCAACCAACAGTGCCACTATCGATTATTACGGTGGTTTCCGCCCGGGGGATAACCTCTATGGTGCCGCCATCATCGCCCTGGATACGCGTACCGGCGAAAGAGCCTGGCATTTCCAGATGGTAAAACATGAAATCTGGAACTTTGACAATCCCACTGCTCCGGTTCTACTCGATCTGAATATGCCAGGTCGCGGACAGGTCCCGGCAGTGGCTCAAGTCACCAAGCAGGCCTGGGTATACGCATTCGATCGAATAACCGGTGAACCTCTGTGGCCTATTGTCGATCGCCCGGTGCCTCCATCCATTGTTCCGGGTGAGGTATTATCACCAACCCAGCCCCATGTCACCAAACCGGCTCCATACGATATGCAGGGTATAGGTATCGATGATCTGGTTGATTTCACTCCGGAGCTGCGTGCACAGGCAATCGAGGCAATGGCAGATTACGTGATGGGGCCGCTTTTCAATCCGCCTATTCACGATACAAATCCCGAAGGTAAATATGCTGCCATGAACTGTCCGGGTGGATCTGGTGGTGCCAATATCACGGCACCGGCAGTTGCCGATCCAACTTCTGGCTATCTGTTTGTTTCTTCTCACAAGGCCTGTTTTGCATTGCGGTTATTGCCTGGCGAGGAATCTGATCTGTTCTATGAAAACACAACAGGCACTACCCTATCGCAATATGCAAGCACGGGTGGCGCTACTGCCAGACCACCACGCCATCCAGCGGGAATCCCCCTTTGGAAGCCACCCTATAGTCGCATTACCGCAATCGACATGAACACCGGTGAGCATGCCTGGATGATTCCAACCGGTGAAACACCGGATCGGTATAAAAATAATCCAGCACTCGCTGGCATCGATATCGGCAATACCGGTACTGGTGCGCTGGTACCTATGGTGGTAACTGCCAATATGTTGATTTATTCAGATGCTGCCAGTGACGGCACTCCCATGCTCTATGGCATTGATAAGGCTACTGGTGAAATCATTGGCGAAATCGAAGTGCCGGCACGCAGCAGTTATGGCATGAGTTCCTGGGTGCTTGATGGCTATCAGTACATCATACTGCAGACAGGTTCCACGCTCACTGCAATGGCACTACCGGGTGCTGCATTGGAAGCTGGCGAGGCGCACTAGGACTAATAGCAATTAGTCAGAGGTGCCTTAAATAGTCGAACCTGATAAATGCATCTCGATATGGATTTCAACCATTGCCCGTCAAGGGCAATGGAGTGCGCCAAAAGTCAGTGAAATGACTCTTTCACGCCAGCTTTAGGTGGACAGCTTACAGCAGGGATTCATGTGGCTAAAACAATTGATTATTATCTGTCTCTGGTATCTCCCTGGAGTTACCTGGGGCATCAGCGTCTACTGGAAATCGCTACTCGCCATCAGGCTACAATCAATATCTGGCCGGTGGATCTCAGCGTTATCTTTCCCCAAAGTGGTGGTTTGCCTTTGCCAAAACGAGCCCCCGTGCGACAAGCCTATCGCATGCAGGAACTACAGCGATGGCGCGATTATTTGAATGTTGAGTTAGTTTTGGAGCCTGCGTATTTCCCAACCAGTGACAAATTGGCTGCTGCCATGGTAATCAAATTGCGCGAGACACAAGCTGACGCAGCACTGGGTCTGGCCGGAGCTTGTTTACGTGCCTGCTGGGTAGAAGAACGCGATATAGGTAATCCCGATACACTGGGCGCAATTGCCGAAGAAAATCAACTAGACGCCAGCCTGCTGTTGGCAGATTCAGACAAAGCACTCGATACTCGAACCGAGGACAGCAAGGCGGCACTACAGCGCGGCGTCTTTGGTGTGCCAACATTCATCCACGGCGAGCAGATATTCTGGGGCCAGGATAGACTGGATTTTCTGGAACGTGCTTTAGTCGCTTCCCAGTAAAACGGATTCTCTCGCTATTATTGCCGAAGCTGCCCGCTCAGGGCAGAGCAAACACAATCAGTTCGGCATCGCTATCCCGTCCGCCACCGGCGACTGCAATGTACTGTTTGCCGTCGTGCATATAGCTCATCGGGGCGCCATGTAATCGTTGTTCGACCATCAACTCGGCTACCAGTTCACCGCTGGCTTTGTCGTGGGCCACCAGAATCGAACCGTGGGCATCTTCATCAATCTCGTCTTTCTGGGCAAGATAGGAGATCAAAAGCGTTTTGGTTACCAGTATTCCCCCTTCAGCTACTACATCACCATAAGGGCTGCCCAGTGGACCCAGATCAAGGTGAGCTATTTCAGGGTGATCCGTAGGTCCCTTGCCGAACGGTATCTGCCAGACGTGAGCTCCTGTGTTTAAATCGATTGCCGTTATGCGGCGATAGGGCGGTTTCAACAGCGGTAAGCCTTGAGGACCAACCCCCCGGTCCATCTCGATCACATAGCGCCAGTCAGACGTGCCTGCAGCCGGTTCTACCAGCGACATCCCCATAGGGCGGGTGGATGAGGGGATGTAGAGAATCTGGCTTTCCGGGTCCATGGTTGCCCCGGGAAAATTCGCCCCGCCACCGGCACCCGGCACCACGAATGTGGATCGCTTACCATTCTGTCCCCTGACAATCGGCGGTGTAAAAATAGGCCCCAGGACAAACTCTTCAGCCAATGCCAGCGCTGCTGTCTTTAACTCGGGGGTGAAATCGATAAGATCATCCACAGTTACGCCGATGCGTTCAAAGGGCAGCGGCCAGGTCGGATGGGGCTGAGTTGGATGGGTTCTTTCACCGGGCACTGTAGTTTGCGGCACGGTACGCTCTTCGATGGGCCACACCGGCTCACCGGTTACACGATCGAAAACGTAGGTGAAGCCGGTCTTCGAGACCTGTGCAACCGCCTTGATTTGCCGGCCGTCGACTTCGATATCGATCAGATTGGGAGCCGAGGCAATATCGTAATCCCACAGGCCATGGTGCACGGTTTGAAAATGCCAGACCAGTTCACCGGTTTCAGCGTTGAGGCATAGCAGGCTCTCGGCATAGACATTTTCACCGAGTCGCATGCCACCCCAATAGTCGTTGGTTGGTGTCGAGGTTGGCAGGTAGACAAGGCCGAGCTCATCGTCGGCTGCCATGAACGACCAGACGTTGGTATTGCCGGCGGTGCGCCAGGAATCGTTCTCCCAGGTTTCCACGAAATCTTCATCGGCCTGGGGAATGGTATTAAAGCGCCATTTAAATTCTCCGGTACGGGCATCGTAGGCACGTACATGGCCTGGGGGACTTCGGTTCTGCATCGTGTAGTCGTAGATTTTTGAACCGATAATCACTGTGTTACCCACAGCGATCGGAGGTGAGCCATGGGTGATATTACGCACTTCAAATTCCCGTCGACCCAGGTCATTTTTCAAATCTACGATACCGTTGTCACCGAATTCGGGATCTGGAAGTCCGGTTGTCACGTCGATAGAAACCAGCTGTTTACCGAGGGTGGCGAGAAATATCCGCTCTACCTCGCCATCGGACCAGTACTCGATGCCGCGAGTTTGTATGGGTGAAAAATTAGGCGGACCGAGGCGGTAACTCTCAGGATCATAAAGCCATAGCTCTGCGCCTGTTGCTGCATCCAGCGCCACCACCTGGCCGTGGTTGGTTGCCGTGTAGATGCGACCGCCAACCATTAAGGGTGTTGCGCGGTAGTCTCCGGTAAAGTAGAGCAGATCCTCATCGATCCGGTAATCTGCAGATTCCCAACGCCAGGCTACTTCGAGTTGGTCGAAGTTAATCTTATCGATCTGGCTTAGATCGGCATATTTTGCTGAGGTATGATCGCCACCGTGGTGGCGCCATTCACCGACCGGGCCCGTTTGCATACCGCCGTCGGGCTGTGGTGAGCAACCGCCCAGCAAACCCAATACTACAAATAGTTGTGCAAATATCTTTTTATCAATCATCGCAACAATCCAGTTGTCCAGTTTTACACTAATTCAGAAAAACTAATTCATGAATTGGGAACAGGGGCTTTACCTCAATGTGGCAGATTTTTGTCAAGAAACTTGAACACTGAGTCATAGATGCGCAGCATCTCATTGGCTGGAAATCCTCCATGCCTTCCATTAGGTACAGTGATCAATTCATTTGTCACTTCAGCCCTGCCTAGCGCCTCGTGTAATTGCACAGCATGTGCGTAAGGCACAGTTGGGTCGGCATCGCCATGAATGCTAATAATCGGGGGTAGGTCTGCAGAAACGTAATTCAACGGTGATACACGGCTGGCAATATCATATTTATCAGGCATTGATCCCATCCAACGCACAGCATAGGACTTCTGATTTACGCCATCCAGCAGGTCACCCACATCAGTAATGCCGTACCAGTTGACAATGGCGGCTACACTGGGTGTCTCCTCGCCCAGGCATTGGCGGTCCAGACCGCTGCCGGCGGGGAGCATTCCGGTGGTTAGCGCTAGATGACCTCCAGCGGAATTGCCAGATACAACGAGGCGATTAACATCGAAGCCATACTGCTCTGCATTGCGTGCAACCCAGCGTAGTGCACAGAGGCTGTCTTCAACCGCCGCCGGTGCCAGTGACACATCGCCCAAGCGGTACTGTACATTTACCGCTGCCCAGCCTTTTTCCAGATAGGGCATCAGGCGCAACACATTGGCTTCCTTGGACCCACCAACCCAACCGCCGCCATGATAATAAATAAAAGTCGGTGCGGGCCCATCGGCGTTACGCGATCGATAGACATCGACTTTTAATTCCATATTATTGGCTTTTAAATAAGTAATATTAGGAACAACGCCGAATTCATTCTGCACAGTGGCAGCCCACGAAGCGGTGTCGGTAAGTTGAGCCAGCGCTGAGTTTATTGGCAGCATGGAAATTGCAGTGACTAATGCCGAGGAGAAAAACAGTTTGTTCATGACTTTACTCCGTTGTTCTTGTTGTCAAAAAGAGGGACGTTAATAGTACCGGTGAAAGTTTGCCAATCTCAGGAGGAGAGTAACCAGTAAAGGCGTCCGCTTGTATACGCTAAATATGCGGCCGTCAGCTGGTAGATTAATTTTATCGATCTCCTTTCCAGAGTCGCCGTTGCTAGCATATAACAGGGCAACGGACCCGTCACTGCCTGTGTTTGTCTAAATCGACTTGAATTTGGCCCCCATAGTGTCGGTATTGTCGCTACCGGCGGCTTGAGAGGCAGGATTAGCCCAAAAAGGGCCAGTGTCTGAGGTATCCCCAAAAATTTAAAGCTCATCGTCTAAGCGTTGGTGTGTTTAACGGGCTTGGGCTTGGCAAACGTAGGTAATTGATGCGTGTATCGGGGATTGGAAAGGGGGTACTGTTTTTCCGTTCCTATGGGCCATCCCTGGCCCGTCCCGCGCTTCATCCCTGGCGCTAGTCACGGAAAAACAGTACACCCTCCCCAATCCCCTGTCGGATTCACTGTTCTTTTTGAACTCCTAATCCCGGTGCTTTTGCAAGAAAAGCCAGAGAAGTACATGGTCATAGTCTCGGTTGCTGTTTTTGATAAAGCCTAGAAGTCAGAGACTGTTGCTTATCTCTCAGTTATGCCTCAGATGTAGATAAAAACTCGAGCGAGCTTGGAATAGGGGGGTGTTTTCTTGTGACTAGCGCCAGGGATGAAGCGCGGGACGGGCCAAGGATGGCCCAATGGAGCAAGAAAACAATCCCTTATTCCAAGCTTGCGTTCTAACCGTATAGCACCAGCAATAAAAATGGGTACATTACACGCAAATATTAGTCTAATCTATTGGTTTAGCTCGACATACTTTGGGGTATCTCAGGGTCAGTGCAATAAACAAGATCATCTCTGAAAGTCTGATTGCTTCCTTGCTCGTGGTTCCCAGTCAGTAAGTCCCACTTATCTTTAAGGACAACACACGGCCGCGGCTACTGCACTGATCTTCAATTTCCTCGATTATGCCGGCAGAGATATGCCCAAGAAAACGCGTGCGTTCCCGGCATTGCAGGTTGTTGGTGGTATCTCTGGCATCGAAACGAAACGTAGTCCCACCGAAGGCGATAAACTCGAGGAAAAGCGAGACCTGGGGTTCCCCGATACTGTCGACCACATCATCGATATCGTAACGTTTCTGGTTGCTATCGAAACGGTTGTTCCAACTGGCGCCGTAGTTCATATTCCACTGTGGCAGGTCATGGCGAAAACTGACCGACCAGCGGCCGCGACCAAAGTTGGCGAATCTTCGATCTATTCCTAAAAAGGGATCTTTGATTTCTGAGTCGGCTACATTAAAGCGTGAGGAGACCAGCAGATTTGGCATATTGATCATATTCATTCTGACACTGGCGTTGATAGTGAGCCCATACATTTTTCCGTCACCGATGTTGCCGGATGCAGACTGCAGGTCATCCTCAGACGGTGAAACATCGATCCGATCGATCATGTCGTGATGGTCATGATAGTAAATATTGGCATCGATCACGCCGATATCGTTTGGCAAACGGTATTCGGCATTGAAGTCGTATTTCCAAAACCACATCTGGGTAAGATTTGCGTTGCCTGCCAGTGTGTTGGAATCATTATCCTGCTCATCAGTCGATGCGACAAAATCACTGAATCTCAATTGGCTGACAACTTTTTGTATAGATCCCCGGAGCTGTACGGCTGGAGTCAGGTCAAAGCGGTAGTCCACTTTGGGCTTTAAAAAATCGAAATCGCGCTTCTTGGACACATCACCAGATTGGGTAATTTCGGAAGTTTCGTACAGTAAAGTGCTTTCCAGTGACATTCTGGGGTTGATAATCCAGTTATGAATCGCAAAGGGCTCGTAGCGAATTTCCTCGACTTTTGAATTGGCATTGTTAACTGCAACTGGAACCAGACCGCCAAAAGCCGGCGAAGGAGTTCCGGTGCTGCTGGCCACGCCAAGTGCCAGATTCGAATCGAGAATTGTCTGGGCTCGCTCTGCGCCGAATTCAATATCCTGATTTTCGAAAATATCGAAAGTGTAGGAACCACGGACTATGCGCTCTTCCAGCGTTCTGCCGGAATCCAGGAATAAATTCTTGGTTTCGGAACCGTCACTAGCAATCTGATAGCGCTCGCGGGTGGTAGATCGATTATCCTGATTGGAAATAAACAACACCTTGAAGCGGGAGCCCTGGTCGGACAGGTATTCGTAGTCTCCGCCGATTTCCCAGTTATCCCGGTCCCCTGGAATATCTTCACGTTCATTTTCTATGCTGTTTGGTGTAACTCTCAGGTCAGTAGTCCGGCGAAACAAATCTGTCGGGTTATCATTTTGGGAATAAAGGGCATTAAACCGGGCACTGCTGTTGCCATTAATTTCGTACTCCAGATTTGCGCTGACCTCTTCCCCGAGTTGGTCTGTAATACGATCCTCTCGTACCGTGTCATTGGGTGAAAAATCGCCAAGTATGCTGAATTCATCACTCTCAGAGTGATTGTAACGTGGCTCAGCCACGGCGCTGAGCACATAATCGAGGCCACCTATTTGATTGCTATAGGTAATCGATCCGCCGGGCTGATTCTCTCCGTCCCGGTATCTGTCCATATTCGCCTCATACGAGACGCTGGAGTTGGAAAGTTCTTCAAACAGAACAACATTGACTACCTGGGCACTGCCCCGGACATCCAGTTCCCCGGAAGTGCCGCGAATGAGCTCGATATAATCAACCTGTTCGGTAGTTATCCTGCGCAGCAGGTTTCGGGTTTGATTGTTCTTGCCGGCTGTTCTTTTTCCATTGATCAATATCTCACTGCCACCACTGCCACCTCCGAAGCCACGTCCTCCGCGGTCACTGTTACCACCAAAGCTGCCGTTAGGACCACCGCCGGTAGTTGAACCGACACCGGGAATCCGGTCCAGCATGTCCCGGGCTGAAACGGGAGCATATTGCTCGAAATAGGAAGCGGGATACATTACGGTGGTCTCTTCCTCGGTGCTGGCGTCCTGGGCAAAAGCAAACTGGCACATATTCGCCGCAAGTAGTAGTGAGAAGGGGAGGAAGCGTAAAGACTTGGGGACTCGCATCGGCTGATTATCCATTGCTATTTTTTAATATGTGGGCACAAAAATAAGTGGGTTTAGTCTGTTTCAGCTTTAAGCGCTTGTTATTGAGCGGGCATTTTATCGCAGGTGGGGGGAAATAAATGTTACAAATTATGATAATTGGAGATATCGATTAGTTATTTGTCTTGTTAAACAATGGGTTAAGGGAGAAGAGCAAGAGCAATGGTGCGACACTCACTTTGTTCTCTTGCTTTTAAGTCAGCCCTTTAAGCGGCGTAGAGCTACTCGGTATCGCCAGTGCTGCTAATTAATGGAGTTTTGTGCACTGGTAAAGCGTTCAAGGTCCAGCTCCTCCCGAATTTGTTTACCAAATTCCCCCCCCATATCATCAACAGGAATGCCCATGGAATCGGCAATTCGTACCATGCGCTGGAAATTAGCCGCCACACCGGCAGCATCTACTAACACAGCCGTGCCAGCGGCTTCTATCAATTGTTTTCGGGCTGCAACCAGATCGGCCTCAACGCCAGTCGCCAGGCCTTCGGCAAAGCGCATCAGTTCCGCACCGAACGTGACACCCACACCGGCAGCTGATTCATCACCATTGATGCCACGAATATCGATATCTGTGTTGGTGGTTAGCGAGCTCGCACGGAGCATCGAGGCGTGAGCATTGGTTCAGTAGAAGCACTCATTTATTGCGGACACGCGACCTGCAATGAGTTCCATCTGCAGGCGATTTATGGCCCGGTCTTCCTGCTTGACCATGTTTGTCATACCCTCCATGGAAAGGTATTGAGCAGACGAAAGCTGCTTCCAGTCTCTTAACGCATCCGGCACCAGGCTGAATGCCCGTAGTACATTGGCGGTGCGATCGCTCTGCCAGAGATCACTCTCAAGCCTGGTAGCGCCGTCTCGCGGTAGCATAGGGATAAACCCAGTGCCGCTGACCGCCTGGGAGGGTCGATAGTGGCTCGGCTGGCCTAGTTTGGGTTCAGGTAAAATTTCCACTTCAAGCCCGAGTGCGTGATGAAACTCGTCAATACTAAACACCGCGGTCGCGACGCCCGCCAGTTCCACATAGGCTTCGTTTGACAGGCCATTTTCCGCATTCTTGTTCACGTAGCTTTGCGTGATCCGGGTCTGATCCGTAATGATGCGGTGTACCGCGTCTACAATCACATCGCTCAGCTCGCCTGCGTGCCGATGCTGTCCTTCGAATGTAAAGGGTGAAAGCGCTGTTTTGCGTTCTGCGCAGTAGTTACAGCGGGTCGCGTTACGCACTTCCTGCGCTATCGCGACTCGTTCAGCTCCTGTCCACCAGGATCCCGGATTGGCAAGTCGGTGCCAAAATTGACGATGCTCCCTTTTAATATCTTCGCGTATTGGGTAAGGACAATCGGTGTAGGTAAAATATTCCATAGAGCTACATTCTAGTACATAGATAAGGTTGGAGAAGATACGATGCTTATAGCAACAGTGCAATCGGGCAACGCACAATAGCGTAGATCTAATATAAATAGATTGCAGGGCCGGCCCACTGAAATGTCATTTCATCTGGTATCAGAGTGCAGGAAAAGAGCACTAATACTGCTACAACTCATGACTACCATTCTCGACAAGATTGGATTGTTTGGTTAGCATCCATTGAACTTGAATAATGACGCAGACACCGAACACCCAAGCTGCAGTGGCGAGGTGTCCCTGGGGGACTAATGAAGCGCCGAACTTTTCTATCAGCAACCTTGGCCAGTGGGGCCTTGCTTCCTATTTTGGGGCAGGCACAGACTGATCTTTCGCCCTACCAGACAAGAGACTGGTCGGGAGCGAACCCATTGCGGTATCCAGATCCGGACATCATCGCCCTGGATTCGCGCTTTCAGCGCTACATCCTCTTTAATACACCTATTCGGCGCCATCATACGGGCACGCTGTGGGCCGAAGGCCCGGCCTGGAATGGTGTCGGCCGCTATCTGGTTTGGAGCGACATTCCCAATAATCGCCAATTACGCTGGATTGAGGAAGACGGACACGTTACCGAATTCCGCAATCCTTCCGGAAACAGCAATGGAAACACGTTTGACCACGAGGGGCGACAGCTCTCTTGTGAACACGGTGGTCGCCGGGTGGTCCGCTACGAGCAGTCAGGGGAGGTGACTGTAATAGCCAGCCAATTTGATGGAAAACCCCTAAATTCACCTAACGATGTCGTGGTTCATCTGGATCGAAGTATTTGGTTCACTGATCCGCCTTATGGAATCCGCGGCAACTACGAAGGCAGCCGGGCTGATGTTGAATTGCCCCTGTCTGTCTATCGTGTCGATGGTACTACCGGTCGAATCGAAAAAGTCACTGATGATATTGGTGCACCGAATGGACTGTGTTTCTCCCCCGATTATGATCAGCTCTATGTAGCAGATACCGGTAGTGGACGTGAGATTCGGGTGTGGGATGTGAATGGGGAAACTTTGCGTAATGGTCGCCGACATGCGCAGCTATCTTTACTGGATGGCAGTGACTCAGTAACCTCGGCAGATGGCATTCGCTGCGATGTCGATGGGAATATCTGGGCTGGTGCCCGTCCTGGTGTACAGATAATCGCGCCAGAGGGCGATACGATCGGTGTTATCCGTTTACCAGAAGTTTGTGCCAACGTATGCTTCGGTGGCACACGTCGAAATCGCCTGTTTATGACAGCGAGCCAGTCTCTTTATTCGGTGTATGTTGGTGTGCAGGGAGCGGGAATCGCCTGAGCTCAGCTCAGTCCTACGGGCGGGCGTTTGTGTTACTTAACAGATGGCCCGCCCCATAAAGTTCCATCGACTAGTGCGTTCGGCAGCAACAACCGATAAAATGCGCCACAGTATTTTCATTTTCTCATGAGTTTTCCAGCCCGTTGAAAACAGAATTTTTAGGTAAAACCCTCTCCGGACTTTTCACCATTCCTTCCGGCATCGTCACCTGCTCTGCACCGATTATTCAACGGGTTTTTGATTCCATGCCCGAGGTGGGAGTAGTCACCACCAAGAGTATCGGTCCCGAGCCGAGATTGGGCTATCGCGAACCTGTTTTGACTCAATATGCGCCCGGTTGCTTGTTAAATGCCGTGGGTTTGACTAATCCCGGTGCTGAACGATCCGCTGAACTGATGTCCCGGTTAAGCATACCTGCAGATCGATTTTTATTGATGTCCATCTTTGGTGGCAGCATCGAAGAATTTGTCGAGGTGGCCAGAATCATGGCTCCCCATGGAGACGGACTGGAACTCAATCTATCCTGTCCCCATGCCAGGGGCTACGGTATGGCGATGGGGCAAGACCCGGAACTTGTGCAGCGGATAGTAAGCGCAGTGAAGGCCGTGGTAACTATACCGGTAATTCCCAAGCTAACGCCTAATGTGCCCAATATAGGCGAGATCGCGATTGCCGCCGTGGCCGGGGGAGCCGATGCTATCTGTGCAATAAATACAGTGGGTCCCGAGAGTTACAGCAGTCACGGTCACAGCGTGCTTAGCAACGGCGAGGGAGGCAAGTCGGGAAAAGGGGTATTGCCAATTGCGCTGCAATGTATCAGGGAAATACGCGCTAATGTCGACTGTCCTATCATCGCCTGCGGGGGGATAAGCAGTGCTGAAAATGTACGTGCTTTTCAGAATGCAGGAGCGTCCGTAATTGGGATTGGTTCAGCGCTAATTGGCATGAGCAGCGATGAAATTGCACAGTATTTCAACGTGCTGCGTGATGACCTTGCTGGCGAGAGCGAAAATGCCGAGGCGCTGGTGCGTTACGATATTGATATGAGTTTCGAGCCGGTTACTTTGGTGGAGAACAAACAAATAACTGATGATATTTCTGTTCTGAGTTTTGATCGCAAGGTGAATGTGTGTTCTGGTGAATTTATTTTTCTGTGGATTCCAGGATTGGGGGAAAAACCCTTTTCAGCACTTACGGATGATCCATTTTCCCTGGTAGTAGTCAATCTTGGTGTCTTTACCGAGGCATTAATTAATCTGGAGCCGGGGACGGAGGCTTATGTTCGGGGCCCTCATGGAACGCCCGTCAAGCCACCCGATGGTGGGAAGATTATCGCCGTGGCAGGTGGCACGGGACTGGCTGCGGTGTATCAAATAGCGCGGGATTTTGGTGATGCAGACATATTCGTTGGCGCGCGCACAGCGCAGCGCCTGTATTTTCTTGATGAATGCGCCGCCATCAGCAATCTGCATATTGCCACCGATGATGGTAGTCGTGGTTACCACGGTGTCGTTACGGATCTGCTGTCTGAAAGCTTGAAAGCGATGTCTGGCGCAGAATTGGACAGGCTGGTTTTTTATAATTGCGGACCCGAGCCGATGGTGCATGCAGCCGAGGAGGTAGAGCGAAAATATTGTGGTGCGAGTCAGATTTACAGTGCTATCGATTATCTGACCAAATGTGGTGTAGGGATCTGCGGCGCCTGTGATGCCCCGGATGGTAGAAGGCTGTGTGTTGATGGACCCTTTTTGAGCGCATTCACTAACGGCAATTAAATTCCACTATTTTTCCATTTTCGCCAACTGTGTTCTAAACTTTTAAATAGAAAATTCAATATTAGGTAGTATCGGTGCAAAAATTTTCAGACATAAAAAACCGGGCTGAATCGCGCAAAGGCGGTAGTAAGGGCTTGCAGGTCTTGATGCCCGGGATTGCTTCGAAAAAGCAGCTGGCCGCAAAGGGAGATGACCGATTCCTCGCCATGATGACAAAAGCAATCAATCAGGCGGGATTCGTATGGAACATAATTGAAAACAAATGGCCACAGTTTGAAGAGGCATTTTTTGGCTTCGATTTAAGCAAACTGAGTTTGCTTTCGCCGGAACAGTGGGAGGCCTACACCGGTGATACTCGAGTCGTGCGCAACTGGCAGAAAATAAAGGCATTACAGGACAACGTCTATTTTGTGCAACAGGAGAGTGATAGACACGGCTCATTTGGCAAATTTCTAATCACCTGGCCGGCAGCCGATCAAATCGGTTTGATGGCTTATCTAAAAGAGCATGGATCGCGACTGGGCGGGCAAAGTGCCCTCTGGTTTCTGCGCAGCGTGGGCAAAGACTGTTTTATCCTGTTCAGGGATGTGGTGCTTGCCATGAAAAACGCCGGATTGGATATTGCCGATAAACCCACAAGTAAGCGCGACTTAAAAAAAGTCCAGGATCTATTTAACACCTGGCATGCCGAAACCGGGTTGCCTTATAGCCACTTAAGCAAAATTGCCGCTTGCTCTGTTGGAGAGAATTATCCGCATTAATCATGCGGGTTGAATTTCCTGGCAGCAGCCTAATCCCATTCTTCCGTGTCTTAGTGAAGCGGAAATTCAAGCAAACTGGTGAAATATCCAGCTTAGTTAATTCGGTGCAGCTCAACTGGAATCGAGCCCACTCTGCCGCCTACCACATAAGCTATGAAAGTATCACCCCAGGTGTACTTGTCCTGCATTAGCTGGTTTATGCGCACATTCTTGTCTTCCCGCAGTACGGTAGTGTACCTGGCAGTTTCATCGCCTCTGGTTACGCTGATTTCACCATTAGCCTGCAATCTGGAAAACCAGCCTGACCCATCACAGCCAACTCGAAGGTAGGGATACCCTTCATCATCTACCACCCAGAGCCGGGTGGATACAGTTTCACCGACTTCATCGGTGGTATGAAGTTCCACGACTTCGATGCGCTCGGAGGCCAATCTCTCTACTCCAAAAAACAAAATGACCAACCCAAAAACACTGCCCAGTGTCCAATAAATAAATTTCATATCCTAATCTCCTTAGTAATACAGATACTTTAACATTAAACTATTTAATATTAAAGAGTTTAATGTTAAATAATTCGGAGATAAGGTATCATGGCACCTGGATGCCATCGCAAGGAAACACAAATGAGCAGAAATAAGTCCAATGCACCTGATGAGGCTACCCTTTTCGTATTCTTTAACGAGATAGGAATTATCTCGCAACTCAGCTCGGCACTCTTTGAGCGCAATCTGCCCGATGGATTAACTTCCTCACAATTCGGTGTGCTTAACTGGTTTTCGCGCGTCGATATGGAGGCAACACCGGGGAGATTGGCCACCGCATTTCAGGTGACAGGCGGCGCAATGACAAACACACTAAAAAAACTTAACGCCAAGGGGTTGGTTAAGATCGAGCCGGATGCGACCAGCGGCAGGAAGAAGCGCGTTACTATCACCGCTCGGGGGAGTGCACTTAGGGAAAAGGCTATCGCCTCCGCCAGCCCTATGTTGCAGGAATTTGCCGAAGAATTCCCTGCTGGCAAGATTGCCAGGCAGCTGGGGGAGCTGCAAAAGATAAGGCAGTATCTCGACGAATATCGCTATCGCTAAGGGAAATGCGAGTGCGCCAAAAGCCAGTAAAGCAGAAATATGCTCCTCGGCAACTGCTCCAGCGTTGCTCTAATAAGTGACATCCATGTCACGATGCATTTTCTGCATCGACTGGTTAGATAAACAAAGGCAGAGAGAATCTGTCATTGTCTCTCTGCCCGTTTAGTTGCCGAATTACTCTTACCTAGTCTTGGCCACCTAACTCGGCGTAAACTGCTCTGAGGAATCGTTCCGGATCTCCCCATTTTGCATTGTAGGGAGCGGTTGGGTCGGCCGCAGCGACTTGTTCGTATGTCAGTCCACGCTCAACCAGCGTGGTAACACGTGCTTTCACATCGATAACCATGTCACGGAACTCCATGACATCCTCACGGGTCGAGACCACGCCATGCCCCGGTACGATTTTGGTATTGGGACCAGCCAGACCGACCGCCACGCCCAGTGCGTCAATGGTGCCATCCAGAGATCCGCCATTGTTTAGATCAATCACCGGAAAGGCGACGGTTCTGAAGACATCACCGGCATGTAGCACATCAGAGCCCATGAAATAGATATAACTGTCACCGTCAGTATGCGCCGGTGGCAGCGGAATGATATGTGCTTCTTCCCCGTTTAAATGAAAGGACATTGAACCGCTGAATGTCAGCACCGGTAGTGCCGCTGCGGGTGACTGCTCGGCGAGGCGAACGCGTACCTCATCTCGTGCCAAAATGAGGATGCCCATTCGACCCAAATTTTCGTTGCCACCGGTATGGTCGCCATGAACATGGGTGTTGATTACGAAGCGGATCTCACCATCGCTAAGCTCACGAATAGCTGCCACAATCTTGTCAGTCAATGGCGCAAATTGGTCGTCGATCATCACGACACCGTCTTCGCCAACCGATAAACCGATGTTGCCACCGCGTCCTTCAAGATAATAGTAACTACCGGTTATGTGATGTGCGGTTACCTCGACATTGCTAAAGTCTTGCTGTGCGCTCACGCTGCCAGGTAATAGAAATGCAGCTAAAATAAGGGCGGTCAACAGCTGGATAAAACGAATTGTGGAGTTCACAGGATATTCCTCTCATTCTGTTTTTGTAGGACCAGAAAGAATAAAAGCACTTTTGATCAATGTCCAACCTTAATAGTTGCTACGAGGTTGGAGTTACCGCTTTGAGCACCTGGAAATCCTGGGAATATTGATGCCAGTGTTCGCGCTGCTCTAATCTAAATGAGCACATTTTGAGCTGGTCCGATAATTTCCAGAGCGTGACGTCTACGCGGTATCGCAAACACTCGTAGTATTTTAGTCTGGATATTTGTCATCACTACCAAAGGCGGATAAGCTGGGATTTTCCTGCATGAAAGCGAAAGGATTAACCTGTAGATGACTCAATTTACTCGGCGGCATTTCTTACAACTGAGCATCGCGGCAACAGCTGCGGCATCCAGACTGCGACCAGTGCGGGCACAAGGAGCTAGCGTCCAGACTATAGCCGGAACCGGGATCGCCGGTTATCAGGCGGAGGGGGTATCAGGTCTTCCGGGTCCGGCAACCCCGGTAAATAATCCCTATGGTGTCATCACCGGGCCAGATGGTGCGCTCTACTTCTGTGAGGTGGATACGGGACGCACACGGCGACTGGATCTGGAAACCGGTAGATTAACCACCATTGCTGGCAATGGGGAGAAAGCTTATCTGGGAGATGGAGGCCCGGCGCTGAATGCTTCTTTTTCCGCACCTCACGAGATCCGCTTCGATACGGCAGGAAACTTGTTTGTAGTCGAGAGGGATGCCCATGTGGTAAGGCGGGTAGATGGTAGTACCGGATTAGTATCGACAGTCGCCGGCACCGGAGAGGGGGGTTATGGAGGAGATGGGGGGCCAGCTACAGCCGCGCAGCTCAGGCAGCCCCATAGCATCGCCTTCGATGCCAATGGCAATCTGCTTATTTGCGACATAGGCAATTCACGAGTTCGCAGTGTCAACATGAATAACGGAATTATCTCTACGCTCTCTGGTACGGGTGAGCGCGAGGTGACTCCGGATTCGGCTCCACTGGCAGGAACACCTCTATTGGGTCCCCGCTCGCTGGATACCGATCCCGATGGTAATGCCTATCTGGTGCTTAGAGAGGGTAATGCCGTGTTCAGCCTGGATTTAGGTGCAGGTACGCTTCGGCGCATCGCTGGTACTGGTGATCGCGGTTATGCGGGTGATAACGGTCCAGCTCTAACGGCGACTTTCAATGGACCAAAAGGGATTGCCTACTCAGTTGAGGATCACAGTCTCTACATAGTAGATACCGAGAATCACGTAATCCGACGTATGCGACTGGCATCAGGTGTTATCGACACAGTTCTGGGAAGTGGCGAGAGAGGGGATGGCCCGGATGGAAACCCGCTTACCTGTAAACTTAATCGGCCTCACGGCGTGTTTGTACACGAAGGAATCGTGTACGTTACAGACAGTGAAAGCCATCGGGTGCGGGCAATTACAGGGGTAATTTAGCTACTCAACAAGTGGCAAAAAAAAGGCCGGTGAGAATAAACTCACCGGCCTTTTTATTTCTACTGAATCAGCAGATTCAGATTAATCGGCGTCGTTTGCTTCACGCTCTGCCAGAAGCGCTTCATAGCCTTCGTCGTCAAGATGAGTGATGGCCAACCAGGCATGTGACATTTCATCACCAGTACGGCTACCCCCATAGACCCACTGATCAGGATCGGGGTTGTTGGGGTTATTGGCCGTGTTGTCATACCACTGCTTAATTATCAGTACTGCACCTGCTGGTAGCAGCGGGGCTACGTCGGGCTCATACAGATGGCTGTGATGCCAGGTAGCACTCCAGTTTGAGATCTGACTCACTGCTTCAGTTCGGCCGCTTTCTGGATAGAAAATTTCCAGAGAGGCTGCATTCATGCGCAGGTGACCATGTGGCTGGAAGCTGTCCAGTCGAATTGGGTGGTCAAAAGAGTGAAAGCCCTGTGTCATGGTTGTGCCATGAGGTGGTACGATCAACTGGCCACCTTCGTAGCCTTCTCTGATGCCATATAGCGACAGATCCTGCTTGTAAGGAGCAACTGTTTCATAGCCATCATCATGCAACCAGATGCCAAGCTCAACCACGTTGTCGCGGATAATCTGGCCCTGAGCTGTTGGTCCTACGCCGCCAGGGTACAGATGGATACTCCAACGTATACGTGCGTTCTCGGGCAATGTGCGACACACGCCCTCAGGAACTACCTCACCCCATTTGCCCATGGCATATTCATTCAACTGCCCATAGCGCTCGTATTCGCCATCTTCATTCAGTGCTTCGACTGAAGTGTTAGCGTGGTGTACAACTGCTTTAGCATGGGATTGTGGCTTGACCTGAAGCGCCTGGATGCAGCGATCCGAAGTGTTATTGGCCATATTGTAAGGCGAATGCCACATATCATTACCATTGGCTGGGATGTCTATTGGAGTCGATGCAACGACGATATCCGGCTGACCGTAATCTTCTGCGAAGTTCCATTCTTCTGGATCTCTCACATCAGGAACCGGATGTGATCTGTCACCCCAGTCTCCCAGAGGCGCACCCTGGTCAACCCAGGCTACGATAGTATCGATATCTTCCTGGTCCATGCGCCAGTCGGCTTGCAGATCCTGAATACCGATGTGCTGGTCGTACGCATAAGGAGGCATTTCCCTGTTTGCGACCCTCATTTGAATCAGTGGAGCCCAGGGACGCACCTGCTCATAGCTGGTGAACTGCATGGGACCAATCCCACCTTCCTGGTGACAAACCACACAGTTGTCAGTGATGATTTGGGCAACATGATCAGCATATGTAATCTGCTCCTGTGCCTGTGCTTGCAGCCCCAACGCCATTAATACAGCGCCAGTCAGCAAGCTTGATTTTTGAGCTATTCTCATGTTGTTCTCCTTAATGTCTTCTCAAGCAGGGTATGTATACGCGAAAAGTATTCTCAAGCAGGGAATGTATACGCGGAAAATAATAATTGTGCTCTAGCCAAAAGTCCACTACTTCCGACGATTTCTCACTACTTATTGCAACAAATTGCAATAATAAAACTTATTGCGCTTGATCTGTATCAATAAGCAATACCATAAAAACCCATAACTCTTGATCTGTATCAATAAGTAATATCGTCCAAATTTAGTGATTTTAAACAGGATTGACTAAAAAACCTTGTCCAGCCGGGGTTACCCCGGCTGGAGCGAGTCGAATCAAGGCGAAACAGTTACTCGCTGGAAAACATTGGTCCAGCAGCACTGGTCGCCCTCAGAGCTATCCGAGCCAGAGAACGTATCGGCTCTAGTGCGAAGGATGTACTCTCCAGGTGCAGAAAACGTAGCAATTATGTTGGCTATGCCCTCTGGGCCTCCAACGTTCACCCGATTTGGGCCTCGGTTTCTACGCTGAAATCTAGCCTGGGGCGAGTCCTCATCGATTGCTTCGGGCTCTGGCGTAGACTCATGCCGGGTGAATTCAACCGATCCAGGTCCCTGGTGTAAATACCAGTTCACTCCGACATCCAATGGCTCTTCGAAGCGGGGGTCGGTAGGATCACGCTCGGAGCGATCCAGAACATTGACCGTCAAAGTTGCGGGCTCATCAACAGCAACAGAACCTGAATAATCCTCCACCCGGGCTAACAGGCCAAAGGAACGCTCGCCGTTCACGCCGAATCCAGCCAGGGGCTGTAAGGACCCCTGCGGCCGCGGGAGTATGAAGTCAAGCTCATAAGGTGCTGTTGTGCTGCGCCCCGGAACCTTCAGATCCACTCCGTCCTCCGAAATGAGGTGCCACCAGATGTCCACATCGGTCATATTTGCTGGGACAGTGACTGAAAACACACCCACTGAATGTCCTGGCTCGAAATGAGTTGGCTGCATGCCATTGAATCGGGCTGGCTCAATGTAGTTTCTCTCACCCAGGGGAATATCAACAGCACCCTCGGTATTTCGATTAATCGTGCCAAAAGAGTAAGACACGGTGTCATCTTCGTTGGCAGTCCAGCCTTCCATGACAGGAATTATGGGAAAGCCATTAGGGCTTGACAGGGTTAATAGCAGGGGGGGTGACGGCTGTTGAGCCTGTGCCGGTAGCACTGCCAAAACCGTCAGGGCCATAGTCAGGCCAATGATTATTCTATGAATCTGTTTCATCGGTGTTTTCTCCAAAAAGCAAAGGGAATAAATGCCGTTGTTGTCCAGTTAGTTTACGGCGGTGGATTAGCTCAGGCGCATTTTTTTTTATTTCAAGGTCCATATCCTTACTAAACCTAAGGATAAACGCCATCGGAGTGAGAGTCTAGCCATGTGGGAGCTACATGTAAATTATAAGATAGCAATGGTTGCAATTCGTTGCATTAGTGATTGAGCTGAAACTGGTCCTGATTTTATCAATCTTTGCCTGGTCCTGCGTTGTAGGTATTTTTATAGAGAGCTTTGGAAAAAAGGGGACTTCTGCTCGGGTTAAAATCTATAATTTAGGGTAGCTTACTGATATAAAGCCAATATTTTGTGATATTAGGTGGAATCAATATGGGAAAAATACTGAAATGGTTTGGAATAGTTCTCACCGCTCTCGTCTTTGCCATTGGCTTGCTTGTACTCGGAATGCGCTTTAGTGATGGCCCGCTGGAAATCATATCGGGCGGGCCGTTCAAGACGGGGGAGCTGACGATTCATCCAGATGACTGGAGTTTTCTGACCGGCAGAGACTCTATCGAGTTTCAGACCATGGATCCTTCCACTTCAAGGACGGTCTGGCTTGGAGTCTATGACCGGCGCCTGTTTCTGGTCAGTGGCTATATGACTACCGGTTATGGCAAGTTGTGGAAGCACTGGCCACACTATCTGGAGGAAGACAATCGGGTCATTCTGCGAATCGATGGCAAGCTCTATGAGCAGCGTATGCAACGGATTATGGATGGGCCTGAGGTTGTTCCTGTATTAAATTTATTCAACCGTAAATACGGATTGGGAGCTCAGGCAAGTAGTACGGAAGTTACCGAAGGGCATACCTGGATGTATGAAGTCGTTCCACGCTAATTAGATAGTTGGGATCAAAGCAGAGCAGTAAGAACGTCACCAGTTGTAAACTCGGTGACGCCCTGTCCCATCCCCCACTCAAGCTGAAATAGCTAGTCGCGTAAAGCGAAGGTGTAAACTACATTTCCTGCGGCAACCGTAATATATTGCTTGCCGGCTACTGCGAATGTCATCGGGGCGGCATGCACTCTTCTTCCAAGTGAGATATGCCAAAGTTCCTCGCCGGTGTTTGCATCCAGTGCATAGAAATAGCCGTCTACGCTGCCACTCAATACCAGATCGCCGGCCGTGGTGGAGATGCCAGCCGAAGTGCGTGGCTGCACCGGAAACTCCCAGGCTATATCTCCAGTCGCCGGATCAATGGCACGAAGCGCACTGTAATAGGTGTCCATCGGGCGAGTATAGGAACCGCCTCCACCGGTGAAGCGCTCACCCCGTTCGTACTCTTCATCGCGCTTGAAAAAACGTTGCTCGCCATCGAAGGCATTGACGTAAAATAATTCGGACCTTGGACTATAGGCCGCTGACCACCAATTGGTGCCGCCACCAACCGAGGGAGATACGACAACTCCTTCGTAAGTAGGAATCGTGTTGGGTGCTCGCATAGGCCGCCCGTTTGCATCCAGGCCCAGGGCCCAGGTCTGGGTGGCGTAGGGCTCGCCCACCAGAAATTCACCGGTAGCGCGATCCAGCGTGTAGTAAAACGCATTGCGGTTTGCCCACATGATTACCTGGCGCGTTGCTCCCTCATATTCGATATCAGCAAGAATCGGCACCTGGATAGCATCCCAGTCATGTACGTCATGGGGTGTGAACTGGAAATACCACTCCAGTTCACCGGTATCACCATTTAGTGCCAGGGCCGAATCCGAGTAGAGATTGTCACCCAACCGCGCATCGCCGTTCCAGTCAGGCCCCGGATTGCCGGTGCCCCAATAGATTAGATTAAGATCTGCATCGTAGGAGCCTGTTATCCAACTGGCGCCCCCGCCGGTTTCCCATGAATCATCTGCCCAGCTTGCTACATCGGGATTACCTGGTCCTGCGATCGTGTACGTACGCCATCTACGCTCACCGGTTTCAGCGTCGTAGCCATCGACAAATCCACGAATGCCAAATTCGCCACCGGCAATACCGGTTACAACTGTGTCTTTAACGATCAGCGGTGCGGCGGTTTTACTGTATCCGGATTCATAATCCGCGACTTCCACATCCCACAACAGGTTACCGGTACGCGCATCGATAGCGACCAGATGTGCATCGAGCGTACTCATGAACAGGGTCTCGCCGAGTATGGCAACGCCCCTGTTATTGCGGCCACAGCAAATGCGCAGATCCTCAGGCAACTCGTGGTCGTAGCGCCAGTATTGGCGACCGGTCACAGCATCAACCGCTACCACATTACTGGGGGCTTCGGTAATAAACATGATGCCATCGACAACCAGTGGCACGGTTTCCGCTCTATCGATTACCGGTATTTGATAAGACCATTTGAACTCCAGATCACTCACATTCCTGTTGTTGATCTCATCGAGTGTGCTGTGACGCTGACTACTCAAGGAACCAGAATACATAAGCCAGTTCTCCGGTTCATCGTCTGAGTTGACTAACCGCTCCCAGGTAACTGGTGAAAAGGCAGGCGTCATAGTGGTGGCAAATGGTTCTTCCTGTGCCAGGATTACTCCTCCAGACAGGAATACAAAAAACAAAATTCCTAGGCGTTGCATGATTAATTCTCCTTTCGCAAAGAGAAGAGATAGGCGACAAGATCATCCAACTCCCCCTCGGCTAATGTCTGTGAGTAGCTTGGCATGGTCGAGTCCAGAATCCGCTCGTAAGAAGCAATTTGATTTTTGGGTAGTGACCACAAATCTGAGTTTTGATCGATGACCCGCAAAGTGAACGTGTCTTCATTCATTCTTAGACCTTCTACGGTGGATCCATTCTGGAGCACAGCCTTGACGGTCCACCAGCGCGGAAGTACCTCTTCATGCGGGCTGACCAGGTCCGCCATCAGCTCATCCGGATCTCTCCGCTCGCCAACCCGGCTTAGATCCGGTCCGAGTCTGCCACCGGAGCCGCCGATCATGTGGCAGGCATTACAATCGCCGCCAGCATAGAGTGTCTGTCCACTTGAGACAGAGCCTGGCAGGTCGATATTGGTAGGGTCGGTGCTCAGAGAATTTATGTAGGTTACAACTTGCCAGACAGTAGGATCGGGCGTATCAGGGCTAACCGGCAGCATGGCCGTGCCAGCTATTCCCTCACGCACTATTCTGTAAATACCTGCATCGGTACTGGCGCGAGAGAGGCTTCTGGTTAAATCGGGAGCGCCGGTTTCATCATTGCCTGTCGCGTCTTCTCCATGGCAACGCGAACATTGGCGCTGGAAGTAGCGTTCTCCGAGACGCGCATCCACACCAGTATCATAGAGATTGCCGGCATCCTGGGCGGATGCGGTTAGGCCCCAAAGACCGCTGACCAGTACTCCGTACAGCAAAGCTAACTTCAACCATACCCTGAAATTCCAGTACATAGTGCCTCCAATTCTTGTATTCATTGACGGTAACAGAGAGGTTACGAATCTGTTGAATAAAAGTCCAGCTAATCAGTGAACTCGGTAAGACAGTGTTGCGGTTGATTCTCGATCTAAAACCCACTACCGTTGGCCACACTAGTACCTCGACCAGGGTTAATTTTGGAGTGCAGAGTTCACCAGACTGTTCAGTGTTAGGCGCAGTGACGCGGGCCTAGCA
>PVBE012809812.1_pt1 | contig 80295 bp, 73 predicted proteins | sample 1631181 | NCBI WGS metagenome assembly PVBE01 (sample SAMN08397723, study PRJNA350692) | Marine metagenome, whole genome shotgun sequencing project. | isolation source: water | place: Pacific Ocean | collected 2012-04
AAAAAATAAAAAAAAATAAAAAAATTAAATAATGAATTTGTATTATATTAAGTTGTTGATAAGTTAAATGGCTTAATTTGTCGCTCGGGTGGCGGAATTGGCAGACGCGCATGGTTGAGGGCCATGTGGAGTAATCCGTGGGGGTTCGAGTCCCCCCCCGAGTACCAGATAATTATGAAAAGTTTATTGAAAAATAAAAAAATCTGTTTATATTTATTGGTGCTCTTTGTCTTATTAGACATATCGGAAAAGTTTCAGGTGCCCACATAGCTCAGTAGGCAGAGCACATCCTTGGTAAGGATGAGGTCACCGGTTCAAATCCGGTTGTGGGCTCCATTATATAATGATTAACATTTTATAAAGATTAAAATTGAAGAATAATTAATTAAATAGCTAGAAGGATTAAGAGAAATCATGGCTAAAGAAAAATTCGAAAGAACAAAACCACACGTCAATATTGGTACAATCGGTCACGTTGACCATGGTAAAACTACTCTTACTGCTGCTATTACAATGGCTATGCAGAAAAAATTTGGCGGAGAAATCAGAAGTTATGCTGATATTGATAATGCTCCTGAAGAAAAAGCTCGTGGTATAACTATTAATACTGCACATGTTGAGTATGAAACAGAACATCGTCACTATGCACATGTTGACTGTCCTGGCCATGCTGACTATATAAAAAACATGATTACTGGTGCTGCTCAAATGGATGGCGCTATTATTGTTATCGCTGCTACAGATGGGCCTATGGCTCAAACTCGTGAGCATATCCTTTTAGCTCGTCAGGTTGGAGTTCCTGCACTTGTTGTTTTCTTGAATAAAACAGACCAAGTTGATGATGATGAACTTATCGAATTGGTTGAAATGGAAGTTCGTGAACTTTTAAGCAGCTATGATTATGATGGAGACGAAGTTCCAATCATTAAAGGTTCTGCATTAAAAGCTATGGAAGCTGAAGGCGAAGAATGTGATGCAACTGCTTGTGTTTTTGAACTTATGGAAGCCGTTGATAAATATATTCCTGAGCCTGAACGTGCAACTGATAAACCTTTCTTAATGCCTATTGAAGATATCTTCTCAATTGAAGGTCGTGGTACTGTTGTGACTGGTAGAGTTGAACGTGGTATTGTTAAAACTGGCGAAGCTATGGAAATAGTTGGTATCAAACCTACAGCTAAAACCACAGTTACCGGTGTTGAAATGTTCCGTAAAATTCTTGACGAAGGTCGTGCCGGTGATAACGTTGGTTGTCTTCTTAGAGGAACAAAAAAAGACGATGTTGAACGTGGACAAGTTCTTGCTAAGCCAGGTACAATTAAACCTTATAGCAAGTTTAAAGGCGAAATTTATGTATTATCTAAAGAAGAAGGTGGAAGACACACTCCTTTCTTTACTAATTACAGACCTCAGTTTTTCTTCAGAACAACTGACGTTACAGGTATTGTAAAGCTTCCTGAAGGAACAGAAATGGTAATGCCTGGTGATAATACTACTGTTGAAGTAGAACTAATTGTTCCAATAGCTATGGAAAAAACATTGAAGTTTGCTATCCGTGAAGGCGGTAGAACTGTAGCTTCTGGTAGAGTAACTGAAATTATTGAATAATAAAAAGTTACTTTAAATATTAATAATATTCCCGAGTGCCTCAATGAGACACCCGGGTTAGCTTTAATAAGGTGACATAAATGTCTAGAGAAATTATTACATTAGCCTGTACAGAATGTAAAAGGCGAAACTATACTACTATGAAGGAAAAAAGAAATACTCCTGGTAGGATAGAAAAGAAAAAATACTGTAGATTTGAAAAAAAACATACAGTTCACAGAGAAACAAAATAATAAAATTTTAAATTGTAGGTGAGTAGCTCAGCTGGTAGAGCAGCGGTCTCCAAAACCGCAGGTCGCAGGTTCGATCCCTGTCTCACCTGCCAGATAATAATAATTATGACTAAATGGCTAACAAATATAAGAAAGTTTATTAACGGTACTATAGAAGAACTGTATAAATGTACATGGCCTACAAGACAAGAGCTTTTTAGATCAACTATTATTGTTTTAGTTGCTATTGTAGCAGTTACGGTTTTTGTAGGTTTGGTAGATTTTGGAAGTCAGAGAATTATAAGATTTTTAACAGGATTTTGATTAGATTTAGAATTTCAATAAGGTAAAAAAAATGGATGTGGCTGAAGAAAAAGAAAAAGGTCTGTGGTTTGTAGTTCAAGCTTTATCTGGCCATGAGAATAAGGTTAAGGAAAATCTTGAAAGACAGCTTAAGTTAGAAAAAAATAATCTGCCTATATATGAAGTATTAATTCCTGTTGAGAAAGTTTCAGAAGTAAAAAAGGGAGAGAAAATTACCTCTTCCAGAAAATTTTTTCCTGGGTATGTATTATTACGCATGGATTTATATGATGCTGAAGGTGCTCTAAGGGAAGATTTGTGGTATTTTGTTAGAGAAACTCAAGGTATCATAGGTTTTATAGGTTGTGGTGCTGATAGAAGGCCATTACCTCTGTCTCAATCTGAAGTAGACAGTTTAATGAATCAGGTTCAAGAAAGAAAAGATAGCGTTATTCCTAAATTATTATATGAAATTGGTGAAACAGTTAGAGTTAGAGATGGCGCGTTTGAAAATTTTGAAGGAAGTGTTCAGGAAATAGATCAGGAAAGAGGAAAATTGAAAGTACTTGTTTCTATATTTGGAAGATCTACACCTGTTGAATTAGAATTTTGGCAAGTTGAAAAGGAAGAATAGAGCGGACCTTTTTGCTTGAGTAAAACATACATTAAATGTGGTAGAAAATCCGTTCTTTCGGACCACATAACAGAAATCTAGGTAAGATTATGGCTAAAAAAGTAACTGCAGAAATTAGATTGCAGATTCCAGCCGGAGCAGCTAACCCGGCTCCACCAGTAGGTCCAGCTCTTGGGCAGGCAGGTGTGAACATAATGGAATTTTGTAAGAAATTTAATGCTGTAACACAGTCTCAATCTGGTATGATTATACCTGTCGTAATTACTGTTTACCAGGATCGTTCATTTACGTTTATTACTAAGTCTCCACCGGCTGCTGTTTTGATAAAAAAAGCTGTCGGTTTGGCTTCTGGCGCAAATACACCTGGCAGAGAAACCGTTGGTAAGATTACTAGAGAACAAATCCTTGAAATTGTAAAGATCAAAGAAAAGGATTTAAACGCCAGAGATGAAGATGCTGCAGTAAAAATAATTGAAGGTACTGCTAGGAGTATGGGAATTGAGGTGACAGATGCATAGAAGTAAATTATATCGTAATAGAACTTCAAAAATCGAGCCGCTAAAGCAGTATGATTTATCAGAAGCACTTCAGATGTTAAAAGATATGCCTTCTGTTAAATTTGACGAAACTGTAGAAATTGCTTTTAAATTAGGTATTGATCCTAAACAATCAGACCAAAACGTACGTGGCGCTGTTACATTGCCGAAAGGTTCAGGTAAAAAAGTAACTGTTGCTGTTGTAGCCGCAGGTGATTTAGCTGAGCAGGCAAAAGCTGCCGGTGCTGAACACGTTGGGATGGAAGATTTAATTGCGAAAATTAAAGATGGATGGCTTGATTTTGATTCGTTAATAGCAACACCGGCTGCAATGCCTAAAGTTAGGCCTCTAGGTAAGATGCTTGGACCAAGAGGTTTAATGCCTAATCCTAAAACAGGTACGGTTACTGAAAATATAATCAAAGCTGTTGAAGAGGCTAAGGCTGGTAAGGTTGAATACAGGGCTGATCGTGGTGCCTGTGCTCATGTGCCCGTCGGAAAATTATCTTTTAGTGCTGAAGATTTAGAAGAAAACTGTAAGGCAGTTATTCATGCTATAATCGGAGCAAGACCAGTAACTACTAAGGGAACTTATATTTTAAGTTGCTCAATATGTTCAACAATGAGTCCAGGTATTAAAATTAAACCTAAAGACTATACAAAAGCGGTGGCATAATGAGAGTAGAAAAAAGACAAATAGTTAAGGATATCAGTAATATTATTGATGAATCTGCTTTTTTATACATGATTAGCTACAGAGGGCTTAAGGTTAAGGAATTTGATGAATTACGTCTTGATTTAGATAATTTAGAAGCAGAGTGTCATGTTTATAAAAATAGACTGATATGTAAAGCTGCTGAGCAAATTAATCTAGAAAATTTAGCTAGCATTGAATTAACCGGTGATACTGCTTTGATTAGTGGTAAAGGAGATCCAGGAGTTGTTGCCAAAACTTTAAGTGACTTTTCTAAGAAACATAAAGTTGTTAAGTTTAAAGGTGGATTCTTATATGGTTCTGTTTTATCAGATGTTGATGTTGAAGCTATATCTAAGTTGCCTCCAAAAGAGGTCTTATATGCTCAATTGCTTGGTACACTTCAGGCTCCAAGTAGGAATTTGGTAAGTCTGCTTAATACAAAATTATCAAGTATTGTTTATGTATTAGATTCATATAAAAATAAAATTGCGTAAATAAAAAATTTTAAGAAATAATAATTTGGAGGATTAAAATGTCTGACGAAGTAAAAGTTGAAGAAACAAAAGCAAAAATTAGTCCAGAAATGGAAAAATTCATATCTTATGTTGAAAATATGACAGTTCTTGAATTGTCAGAACTTATCAAAGCTCTTGAAGATAGACTTGGTGTATCTGCTGCTGCTCCTGCAGCTGCTGTTGCTATGCCTGCAGCTGGTGCTGCTCCTGCAGCTGAAGCTGAAGAAAAAACAGAATTTGATGTTGTTCTTTCAAGTTTCGGAGAGAAAAAAGTTCCTGTAATTAAAGTTGTAAGAGCTATTACAGGCTTAGGTCTTAAAGATGCTAAAGACTTAGTTGAAGCTGCACCAAAAGCAATTAAAGAAGGTGTTGCAAAAGACGAAGCTGAAAAAATCAAAAAAGAGTTAGAAGAAGTTGGCGCAACAATTGAACTCAAGTAGTTCAAAAAAATATGTTTGACATTGACGGGAAATACGAAAAATCGTGTTTCCCGCTTTTGGCGTTTTGAGTATTTTTATTCAAAATGATAAGTAATTCCTGATAATACTGGTATATAAGGATTAAGGTGTATTATGGCTGAACGAATAAATTTAGGAAAGCTTCATGATGTATTAGACATACCAGATCTAATCGGAATACAAATAGATTCTTACAAGGATTTTCTTCAAAAAGGTATTCCACATGAGCAAAGAACAAATCAGGGACTTCATGAAGTACTTCAGGAAGTGTTCCCGATTGAAAGTTACGATAAACAATCCGTATTAGAATACGTTTCATATAATATTGGTAACCCAAAAGAAAAGTTATTAACCTGTTTAAAAGATGGTATAACTTATAGTGCTCCTTTGCATATCAATTTTCGCCTGGATAGTAACGGCGAGGTAAAGGATGAAACAGTATATATGGGAGAAATCCCGATAATGACTAATCGTGGTACTTTTGTTATTAACGGTGCAGAACGTGTAATAATTAGTCAGCTGCATAGATCTCCTGGTGTATGTTTTGAGAAGAAACAACATACAAGCGGACGTACTCTATATTCTTTTAGAATTATCCCTGATAGAGGATCTTGGTTGGAAGTACAGTTTGATATTAATGATAATATTTATATATATTTAGATCGAAGAAGAAGAAGAAGAAAGTTTTTAATAACAACACTTCTAAGAGCAATTGGTTATGAAACTGATAAAGATATGATATCAAGTATTTATGATGTCAAAAAGATTTCAGTTTCTGCATTGGCAAAAGAAAAAGATATTTCACAGTTTTATGCAATGGATGATCTTCTTGACACTGACGGTGAAGGGATTATTGATTCTTATGATGCACTGACTGAGCAAGCTCTGAATGAACTTAAACTTCAAAAAATCAAAGAAATTGAAGTTATTCATATACCTAATAAAGCAGATTATCTTCTGAAATGTCTCCAAAGAGATACAACAAATACAAAAGATGAAGCTTTAAAAGAAATATATAGAAGAATGAGACCTGGTGATCCACCAAGTATCACAAATGCAAAACAGCTTCTTAACAGACTGTTTTTTGATGTTAGACGATATGACCTTGGATTAGTTGGACGTTATAAAATAAATCAGAAACTTAATATCAATGTTCCTGAAGATGTTAGAATTTTAACTAAAGAAGATATGCTTGAATCTGCTAGATATTTAATGGATTTAAGATGTACTGGCGGACAAGTTGATGATATAGATCACCTTGGCAGTAGGAGAATCCGTACTGTTGGTGAGCAGATGCAGAATCAATGCCGTATAGGTCTTGTTAGAACAGAAAGACTTGTCAGAGAAAGAATGACCTTGCTGGGGATGAATGAAGGAGTAATGACGGCCGGTAAACTCGTGAACCCTAAAGCTTTTGCAAGTGTAATAAGAGACTTTTTTGCAAGAAATCAGCTTTCTCAATTTATGGATCAGACTAATCCTTTGTCAGAGTTGACAAATAAACGTAGGTTAAGTGCATTAGGCCCTGGTGGATTAAATAGAGAGAGAGCAGGATTTGAAGTACGTGATGTTCATGTAAGTCATTATGGGCGTATATGTCCAATCGAAACTCCTGAAGGTCCAAATATTGGTTTAATTTCTTCTTTTTCGCTTTATACCAGAGTTAATGATTTTGGTTTCTTGGAAACTCCGTACAGAGTTGTAAAATCTGGTAAAGTTACTAATAAAATTGAATATCTGACAGCAGATGTTGAAGAAAAATATGTTATAGCTCAGGCTAATGCACTTCTGGATGAAAACGGTAAATTTATAAATAAAACTGTTATGTCCAGATATCAGGGTGATTCTTACGAAAAACCTAAAAGTGAAGTTCAATACATGGATGTATCACCAAAACAGCTTGTAAGTGCAGCAGCAGGTATTATTCCTTTTCTTGAACACGATGATGCTAACCGTGCTTTAATGGGATCAAATATGCAGAGACAGGGGGTACCACTGCTGACTACAGAATCTCCAGTTGTTGGTACTGGACTGGAAAAACGTGTTGCAGTAGATACTAAATCTGTTATTGTCGCTGAAGAAGACGGTATTGTAGCAAGTGTTTCAGGCGATAGAGTTATAATTACTTCAGATGGAAAAAGACTTGAAGAAACTGCTGAGCCTGAAAAAGTACAGGAATATGAATTATATAAATTCTTGAGGACTAATGCCGGCACAAGTATTAACCAGAGACCAATTGTTAAATCAGGGCAAAATATTGTTAAAGGTGATGTAGTTGCTGACGGTGCAGCTACAGAAGATGGAGAGTTGGCTCTTGGTAAAAATCTTACAGTTGCTTTTATGTCCTGGTGTGGTTACAACTATGAGGATGCTATAGTAATTAGCCAACGTATTGTAAAAGATGACGTTTATACAAGTGTTCATATTGCTGAATTTGATACAACTGCCAGAGATACAAAACTTGGTCCTGAAGAAATTACCAGAGATATTCCTAATGTAAGTGAAGAAGCTTTGGCTAATTTAGGCTCAGATGGAATTATCAGATTAGGTGCAGAAGTAAAACCAGGCGATATTCTTGTCGGTAAAATTACACCTAAATCCGAAACTGAATTAGCTCCTGAAGAAAGATTACTGCGTGCTATATTCGGAGAAAAAGCAGCTGATGTTAAAGATTCAAGTCTGGTTGTTGGTAGTGGTACTTCTGGTATCGTTATGGATGTAAGGGTTGAACATTCCAAAGATCCAAACAGATCTTCAATGACAAAAACTGAAATAAGGCGTCAATGTAAAAACATTAAAGATAATGCAAAAGCAGAATTTGCTACATTGATAGAAGAACTTGCTGATTCATTATCTGAATTTTTATTAAAAGAAAAATTACCTTATCCAATTTATGATGATTCTTCGTCAAAAGAGGATATGATTTTAATTTCTTCAAATCGTAGAGTTACAGCTAGCGGGATTAATAAACTTGCTAATAAATTTAGATATTACAGAATGGAAGAGTGTCCTGTAAAAGAACAGATTGATGAAGTTATTTCTAAATTTGTTCCAAAATTTGACAGAATTGAAAAAACAAGAGATGAAGCTATTCAATCTTTAGAGTCCGGTGATAACACTAATTTAGGTGCAATTAAAAAAGTAAAAGTTTATATTGCTACCAAACGTAAACTTCAGGTCGGAGATAAAATGGCCGGAAGGCACGGGAATAAAGGTATTGTAGCTAAAATTGTTCCTGAAGAAGATATGCCTTTCTTATCAGACGGAACTCCTGTAGATATTGTACTAAATCCTCTTGGCGTACCAAGCCGTATGAATGTAGGGCAGGTACTTGAGACTCATCTTGGATGGGCTGCAAGCATGCTTGGGATTAAAGTTGCAACTCCGGTGTTTGATGGAGCTGATGAAGAACAGATTGTAGACCTTATGGAAAAAGCTAATGAAAAACACTTGGAACAAGATGGTGTAAATTATCATTGGGGTTTTCTATATAAAGATGGCAAATGGGTTTTTGACGGCAAGACTGATGTATTTGATGGTAGAACTGGTAATAAATTTCACCAGAGAATTACGGTTGGAAAAATTTATATGCTTAAACTTGACCATCTTGTGGCTAATAAAATACATGCAAGATCAGTTGGTCCTTATTCTCTAGTTACACAACAGCCGCTTGGAGGTAAAGCTCAGCATGGTGGACAGCGTTTCGGAGAGATGGAGGTATGGGCTCTTGAGGCATACGGAGCAGCTTATACTCTGCAGGAAATGCTGACTGTTAAAAGCGATGATGTAGTAGGCAGAACAAGAATATATGAGTCTATAGTAAAAGGCAGTAGTGTTCTTGAAGCTGGTCGTCCAGAATCATTTAATGTTCTTATGAAGGAAATGCAGAGTCTTGGGCTTGATATACAGGTCGTTAAAGATAAAGATGCAGATCTTACATAATATAAATGAGGAGAAATTATTGTGATTGATAGTAATTTCAAATATAAAGAAGTAAGTCATGTTGCTGAAAATAATTTTAATTATGTTTCAATAAATGTTGCTTCGCCTGAAAAAATACGTTCCTGGAGTCATGGTGAAATAAAAAATCCTGAAACTATTAACTATAGAAGTTTTAAACCTGAAAAAGGTGGACTTTTTTGTGAAAGAATTTTTGGACCGACCAGAGATTGGGAATGTGGTTGCGGTAAATACAAAAGAATAAAATACAAAGGTGTTGTTTGTGATCGTTGTGGAGTTGAGGTTACTGTCTCAAAAGTACGACGTGAAAGAATGGCTCATATAGAGCTTGCAGTACCTGTTTCACATATATGGTTTTTTAAATGTATGCCAAGTCGTCTTGGATTAATGCTTGATATGACTGCTCGCTCTCTAGAAAGAGTAATCTACTATGAAGAATGGGTAGTTATTGATCCAGGTGATACACCGCTTAAGGCTTGTCAGACATTAAGTGAAATTGAATACAGAGAAGCAATTGAATTATATGGAACTGATTCTTTTGTTGCTGGAATGGGTGCAACTGCAGTACGCACATTGCTTCAGGGACTTGATCTTCCTGCGTTGAAGGAAGAGTTAAATTCTCAGATGTTTGCTACTAGAAGCAAAGCCATTAGGAAAAAAATAGCTAAGAGATTAAGGCTTGTAGAAGGTTTCCAGCAAAGTGGAGCTAAACCAGAATGGATGATCCTTGAAGTTCTACCAGTTATTCCTCCGGAATTAAGGCCTTTAGTTCCTTTAGAAGGAGGTCGTTTTGCTACCTACGACTTAAATGATTTATATAGACGTGTTATCTATAGAAATAATAGATTAAAGAATTTACTTCAGCTGAAAACACCTGAAGTAATTATCAGAAATGAAAAACGTATGCTTCAGGAGGCTGTTGATGCTCTATTGGACAACGGTAGACATGGAAGAGCAATTACTGGGGCTGGAAACAGACCTTTAAAATCTTTAAGTGATATGCTTAAAGGTAAAGGTGGTAGATTTAGACAGAATTTATTAGGTAAAAGGGTTGATTATTCAGGAAGATCTGTGATTGTTGTTGGTCCTGAACTGAAATTGGACCAGTGCGGTATTCCTAAGAAAATGGCTCTAACTTTATTTGAACCTTTTATTATAAGATATCTTAAAGATCGCGGATTTGTACATACTGTAAGAAGTGCAAAAAAAATGATTGAGCGCGGCGAACATGCTGTTTGGGATATTTTGGAAGAAGTTACCAATGGACATCCTGTAATGCTGAATCGCGCACCAACGCTTCACAGATTAAGTATTCAGGCATTTAATCCTGTTCTTATTGAAGGGTCTGCTTTACGAATACATCCTCTTGTATGTACCGCTTATAATGCTGACTTTGACGGAGACCAGATGGCTGTGCATATTCCATTATCATATGCAGCTCAGATGGAAACAAAGCTTCTTATGCTTGCTCCTAATAATATTTTTTCACCTTCAAATGGTAAACCTATTGCTACTCCTTCTCAGGATATAACATTAGGTTCTTATTTCTTGACAATTGTAAATGAAGCAAGAAAAAATCAGAAAACTTATGCTGGATATTTTGAGGTCTTAACAGCTTGGGATATAGGTGAATTAGACATACATGAATTAGTTAATATTCCTAATCCTGATTATGGCAAAGATACTATTTGGGGTGATAAAAAATCTAAATATATTACTACTTCATTGGGTAGGTGCATATTTAATGAAATATGGCCGGATGAACTTGGTTTTTATAATCAGCCGACAAATAAAAAAATACTTACTAAATTAGTCAGTGACTGTTATGCTGAAGTTGGTCATAAAGAGACGATTAAAGTTCTTGATGAATTGAAGGATATGGGGTATGAATATGCTACGAGATCAGGCTATACTATCTCTGTTGCAGATATAAAAGTACCTAGAAGCAAAGAAAAAGAAATTGAATTATCAAGAAATAAAGTTGAAAAAATTGAGAAACAGTTTTCAAAAGGTATCATAACTGAAGGTGAACGTACCAATAAGATTATTGATACATGGACAAAAGTTGCTAATACTGTTGCTGATGAACTTATTTCAACATTGGAAAAAGGTACAGTAAAAGACGGCGAAGTAAACCCTGTCTATGCTATGCTGGATTCTGGTTCCCGTGGTAGTAGAGACCAGATCAGACAGCTTGGTGGTATGCGTGGTTTGATGGCAAAACCTTCTGGCGAAATTATAGAAAGACCTATCCTTTCCAACTTTAGAGAAGGATTGAGTGTATTAGAATATTTTATTAGTACCCACGGAGCTAGAAAAGGTCTTGCTGATACAGCACTTAAAACTGCTGACTCAGGCTATATGACAAGAAAATTAGTTGATGTTTCGCAAGATGTTATTTGCAAGGAAGATGACTGTGGTACTTCAAACTTTATTAAAATGTCACCAATTGTAGATAGTGGTGAAATTATTGTCCCTATTGAAGATCGTGTTTTTGGGCGATTCAGTGCAAGAGATATTCCATCTAAAGCTAAAAAAGGCGAATTCTTAGTCAGAGCAAATGAATATATTGATGAAGAAATTGCTGCTCAAATAGGAAAAAATAACATTGATGAAGTATTAATCAGATCTCCATTGACCTGTGAATGTGATTATGGAATTTGTATAAAATGTTATGGTAAAAATCTGGCATCAAATAGAATGGCTCAGATAGGAGATGCCTTAGGAATAATAGCTGCTCAATCTATTGGTGAACCTGGCACTCAGTTGACAATGCGTACATTCCATATTGGTGGTACAGCTTCATCTTCAATGCAGCAGTCCAGAATTAAAGTTACTAATTCTGGTAAAATCCATTATGGTGGCAATACTCGTTTTGTTGAAGACAAAGAAGGTGTTAAGAAAGTTGTTAAAGGCGGCACCATAAGTATTATTGGTACTAAGGGAGTTATCCTTGGAAAACATGAACTACTTATTGGAGCAACAGTTTTCTTTGAAGAAAACGATAAAGTTAAAAAAGATGATATTGTTGCAAAATGGGACCCATTCAATGTTCCTATTATTTCTGAAGTTTCAGGAAGAGTTGAATACAGAGATTTGATCGATGGTATTACTCTAAGCCGAGAGCTTAGAAGTAGTGGTATTGAAGAAATTACTGTGATGGAACATAGAGAGGACCTTCATCCGCAAATAGTAGTTTTTGGTAAAGATGATGAAGTCCTTGATCATCAGCCTTTGCCGTCAAGTGCACATATCATGGTTAAAGAGAATGATGTAATTGAACCTGGTACTGTTATGGCCAGATTGCCTCGTCAGTTGGCTAAAAATAAGGATATTACAGGTGGTTTGCCTAGGGTTGCAGAATTATTTGAAGCCAGAAGACCAAAGGAAATAGCTGAAATTGCAAGAATGTCTGGTAGAATTGAAATCGGAAAAATGGGAAGAGGGAAAATTCAAATTTTAATTTTTGATGTGGATGATCCTACTTTAATCGAAGAACATTCAATTCCTGCTAATAAACACTTGACAGTCAGAAAAGGTGATATTGTAACCAAAGGACAAAAAATAAGTGAAGGGGCTATTGTACCTCATGATTTATTGGAAATTTGCGGACCGCAGGAACTTCAAAAATACTTGGTAAATGAAGTTCAAATGGTATATAGATCACAAGGTGTTGAAATTAATGATAAACATATTGAAATTATCGTTAAACAAATGCTTCAAAAAGTAAGAATTTCAGAAGCTGGAACATCTTCATATTTACCAGGTGAGCAAATTGATAAAAGAAGTTTTATAAAAGAAAATATCAGAGTTGCGCAGAATGGTGGAACACCTGCAGAGGCTGATCCTGTTCTTCTTGGTATCACAAAAGCCTGTTTAGAAAGTGAAAGTTTTATTTCTGCCGCTTCTTTCCAGGATACAACAAGAATTTTAACTGATGCTTCAACTTTAGGTAAAATTGACAAGTTGCGTGGTTTTAAGGAAAATGTCATTACTGGCCACTTAATTCCTGCCGGAACTGGTTGTGAGGATTATACTCACCTGAGAGTAAGAAAACTGGCAAATGAGATTGAGCCGGAATTTGCTAGCAGTGAAGAGGATGAAATTCTTACTGTTGAAGAAACTGCAGCAAAAGAAAAAGCGGAGCAAATTTTAGCTATTAATGAAGAAAATTAAAAAAAAAATTTGTATAAACCCTAAAATAAAGTAAATTAACGCTCTTTATATTGATGTAAGAAAGAAAAAACAGGTGAAATGATATGCCAACAATTAATCAATTAGTTAGATATGGCAGAAAGAAAAAAGTTAAAAAAATAAAAGCACGTGCTTTGGAAGCTTGTCCGCAGCGCAGGGGTATCTGTACTCAGGTTACAACTAGAACTCCTAAAAAACCAAACTCAGCTCTAAGAAAAATAGCTAGAGTACGTTTGACAAATGGCGAAGAAATTACAGCTTATGTTGGCGGCGAAGGACATAATTTACAGGAACACTCAGTTGTATTGGTTAAGGGTGGACGTGTAAGAGACTTACCAGGTGTGCGTTACCATGTAGTTCGTGGTGCTTTGGATAGTCTTGGAGTAGATGCTCGCAGAAGAGGTCGCTCTAAATACGGAACAAAGAAACCTAAAAAATAATTTTTTAGATAATTTATTTTAACTTAAATCTGTCGTTATCATACAGTTTGATGGCGGCAGATTTGTTGTCGTATAGAAAGAAGTTTTTAAGATTATTAGTTTTAAGGATAATAAAAATGAGAAGACATAAGGCAGTTAAAAGGGAAATAATTCCCGATGTAAAATACAATAGTGAGTTAGTGGCTCGTTTAATCCATACTATTATGGAAAGAGGGAAAAAGTCCACAGCTCAAGGGATTGTATATGGAGCTTTCGAGGAAATTAAGAAGAAAAAAAAAGAAATGGAACCTCTTGAAGTTTTTATTCAGGCTTTAGAGAATGCTAAACCTAGACTTGAAGTAAAAAGCCGCAGAGTTGGTGGAGCAACATATCAGGTGCCTATCGAAGTTCCTACAGATAGACAGGTCGCTCTTGCTTTACAGTGGATAGCAGGTTTCGCAAGATCAAGAAAAGGTATTCCAATGCGTAAAGGTCTTGCAACAGAACTTTTAGACGCCTTTGAAAATACTGGTTCAACAATTAAGAAAAAAGATGATACTCACAAAATGGCTCAGGCTAATAAAGCTTTTGCTCATTATCGTTGGTAATCACTAATTGAGTAGTAGTTATGGCAAAGAATACTGGAAAAAATAAAAAATTTAATGAAGCGCAAGAACGTAAGGTCGCACTGGCTAATGTACATAATATTGGGGTTATAGCACATATTGATGCAGGGAAAACTACTACTACAGAGCGCATATTATATTATACCGGAGTTAATTATAAAATTGGTGAAGTGCATGAAGGTACTGCAACTATGGACTGGATGGTTCAGGAGCAGGAAAGAGGAATTACTATTACTTCTGCAGCTACCACATGTTTATGGAAAGACCATAAAATTAATATAATTGATACTCCAGGTCATGTTGATTTTACAGCAGAAGTTGAAAGATCTTTGAGAGTTTTGGATGGCGCAGTTGGTGTATTTTGCGCAGTTGGAGGTGTGCAGCCTCAATCTGAAACAGTGTGGCGTCAGGCTAAAAAGTATGATGTACCGTTAATAGCATTTGTAAATAAAATGGATAGAACTGGTGCTAATTTTGAAAAAGTTGTACATGATATCAGGACAAGATTAAATGTTAGTGCAGTTCCTGTTCAGTTGCCTATCGGTGCTGAAGGTGATTTTCAAGGCGTTCTAGATGTAATAGAAAATAAAGCTATCTATTTTGACGGCGATGAATTTGGTGCAAAGGTCAGAGTTGAAGAAGTTCCAGAATCATTTAAAGAAGCTGTAGATGAAGCAAAATCATATTTAATAGAATGTACTGCCGAATATAATGAAGAAATGATGGAAAAATATCTTGAAGATATCCTGCCATCTGATGAAGAGATTAAGAAATCTCTGAGAGAAGCCGTTATAAAAGGAAGACTGGTTCCAGTCTTATGCGGTACTGCTTTCAAAAATAAAGGAGTTCAACCACTTCTTGATTCAATAATAGAATATTTACCTTCACCTGTAGATATATGGGATATTGAAGGAACAGATCCAAAAACTGAAGAGAAGAAAACAGTTCATGTTGGAGACTCTCAACCTTTTGCAGCGTTGATATTTAAAATTGTTAATGATCCTTATGTAGGTAAATTAAGTTATTTTAGACTTTATTCCGGAGTAGCTGAAACGGGAATGACTGTCTACAATCCTCGTACCAGAAAAAATGAAAGATTTGGTCGTTTACTGCAGATGCATGCAAATACAAGAGAAGAAAAACAGGCAATATACAGTGGTGATATTGCAGCAGCTGTTGGACTTAAAAATGTAACTACTGGTGATACTTTGTGCAGTAGTAATTATGAAATTGCATTAGAATCAATGAACTTTCCAGACCCGGTAATGTCAATTGCTATCGAACCTAAAACTGCTGCCGACAGAGATAAGCTTTATTCTGCCTTAGCTGCTTTGTCTGATGAAGACCCGACTTTTAGGATAAAAAGTGACGAAGAAACCGGACAGACAATTATTGCTGGAATGGGCGAGTTACACTTAGATATTATTAGAGATAGATTATTCAGAGAATTTAAAGTTGAAGCTAATTCCGGTCAACCTCAGGTTGCTTATAGAGAATCAATTACTAAAGAAGCCGGTGCGGATGCAAAATTTGTAAAACAATCTGGTGGTCACGGTCAATACGGTCATGTAATTATTAAGATGTTCCCAAAAGGACGTGGGCATGGAATAACTATAGAGAATAAAGTTACTGGCGGACGTATTCCTAAAGAATACATCAAGCCGACAATGAAGGGTATACAGGAAGCTGCTTTAAGTGGAATATTAGCTGGATATCAGTTAACTGATTTTCATGTAGATATTCTTGATGGATCACATCACCCTGTTGATTCATCTGAAATGGCTTTCAAAGTAGCAGGTTCTATGGCGTTCAAACAAGCTGCAAAAAAAGCTGAACCAGCAATCTTAGAACCAGTAATGAAAATAGAAATAGTAACACCTGAAGGTTCTATGGGAGATATTATTGGTGATATTTCCGGTAGACGCGGTAATGTTGTTGAAGTAAACACTACTGAAAATGAAACGAAAATTTGCGCACATGTTCCGCTAGCTGAAATGTTTGGATACGCAACAGCTATACGGTCAATTTCAAAAGGCAGAGCATCGTATTCAATGGAACCTTCTCATTTTGTAAAAGTACCAAATAATATTCAGCAACAAATTGTGGAGAAAAATAAATGAGTGCTAAAGCAACAACAAATCAAAAACAGCGAATTAGAATTCGCTTACAGGCTTTCGACCATAGAATTTTAGACAAATCTGTAAAAGATATTGTCAACACTGCAAAAAGAACCGGTGCTGTTGTAGCAGGTCCAATTCCGCTACCGACAAAAATCGAAAGAATAACTGTTAATCGTTCACCGCATGTTAATAAAAAATCTATGGAACAGTTCGAAACAAGAACTCACAAACGTCTGTTGGATATTATTAATCCTACAGGTAAAACAGTAGATGAACTTAAAAAGTTAAATTTACCTTCAGGGGTAGATATATCAATTAAAGTCGGCTTCTAAACCGATGATATTAACCGGCACCAATGCTAAAAACGGTATGTGCCTTAAGGAGAAGAAATGAAAGGTTTAATTGGGAAAAAAATTGGTATGACCCAGCTTTATGATGAGAAAGGTAAGGTTACTCCTGTAACTGTTATCGAAGCTGGTCCATGTACAGTAATTGACCAAATGACTCAAGAACGTAATGGATATTCTGCATTACAATTAGGTTATGGTACAAAAAAAGCTAAAAATGTAAGCAAGGCTGTAAAAGGCCATTGTGCAAAAAGCGGTTTAGAAGAAAATCCGCCACAATACATAAGAGAAATCAGAGCTCAAGAAGATTCAGAAGTTGAAGCAGGTTCCGTATTAACAGTTGAACAGTTCAACGAAAATGATTTTATTGATGTAATTGGCACAACAAAGGGACGCGGTTTTCAAGGTGTTGTAAAACGTTATAACTTTGGTGGTGGTCGCTATTCTCATGGTGGAGGATGGAAAAGAAAACCTGGTTCAATCGGACAATGTGAATCACCTGCACATGTAGACAAAGGTAGAAAAATGCCTGGTCATATGGGGACTGCCCAACGTACAATTCAGAATTTGAAAATAGTCCGTATTGATAAAGCAGATAACCTTATTTTTATTAAGGGTGCAATACCTGGTCCTAACGGGGGAATTGTTATTGTACGTTCCGCTATTAAAAAAACTTTAGCGTAACAAGGAATAATGAATTATGAAAAATAATATACAAGTTGTTGATAAAACTGGCGCCCCAGTTAGAGAGTTTGTTTTAGATACTAAACATATAGAACTTGAAAAGGGTGAACAGGCAGTTCATGATGTTGTTGTTGCATATAGAGCTGCATTAAGAGCAGGTACAGCTTCTACTAAGAATCGTGCTAATGTAAATGGCGGTGGAGCTAAACCTTATAGACAAAAAGGAACAGGTAGAGCAAGAGCAGGTACACCTACAAGTCCAATATGGAGTGGCGGTGGAGTTGCATTTGGTCCAAAACCTAGAACTTTTTTCAAAAAGGTTAATAAAAAAGTTAGAAAACTTGCTTTAAAAAGAGCTTTTTCAGAAAAAGTTAACGAGTCATCAGTTCATATAATTGACAGTTTTGATCTTCCTGATCATAAAACAAAAAATGCTGTAGAAATTCTTAGTAACTTAAAACTTGATAAAAAAGTTTTAATAGTTGTTAAAGATTATACTGATGAAGTACTAAAAGCTACTGGTAATATTCCTAATGCGCTTTTAATAAAAGAATCTTCTGTGAACGTATACCAGTTATTATTATGTAATGACATTTTATTTTCTGAAGATGCTATTAAAGAATTTGTAACCAGACTTTAAGCGGGAGTGTAGATAAAATGTTAAATCCTTATTCAGTTATTGAAACTATACTCGTAAGTGAAAAGAGTATGGAACAGAAAGATGCCAATAAATATATTTTTAAAGTAAATAAAAGTGCATCCAAAATTGATATTGCTCATGCAGTAGAAAGCATATATGACGTCAAAGTAAAAGATGTCAATGTATTGAATCGTAAAGGGAAACCTAAACGTATGGGCAGAAGATCTGTAAAACAGGGATATACAGCATCAAGTAAACGTGCAGTCGTCACTTTATCTGATGGAAGTATTGACGTAATATAAGAGTATAAATTAAGTCGAAAGACTGTTAAAATATTTAAGGTGGTAACTTATGGCTCTTAAAAAATATAAACCAGTAACAAGAAGTCTTCGTCAAATGACGGTTCTTGATTTTGCTGAAATAACAGCAACTAAACCAGAAAAGTCACTTACTAAAGGCAAGAAGAGTACTGGTGGCAGAAATAATAATGGCCGCATAACAACAAGATTTAGAGGAAGCGGAAATAAAAGAAAATTCCGTACAATTGATTTTAAAAGGAATAAAGATGGTATTCCAGCAACAGTTCAGAGCATTGAATATGATCCGAACAGAAGCGCAAATATTGCTTTATTAGCATACGCCGATGGAGAAAAACGTTATATTTTAGCTCCTTTGAAACTAAAAGTAGGCGACAAAGTAATGAGCGGTGTTGATGCTGAAGTAAAACCTGGCAATGCTAAAAAATTAAAAAATATACCTGTTGGTGTAAATATTCATAATATTGAATTATCACCTGGTTGTGGTGCTAAATTAGTACGTTCTGCCGGACAGGTTGCTATTCTCAGAGCTAAAGAAGAGAAGCACGCTATGGTAAAATTACCAAGCGGTGAAGTAAGAATGATCAATATTGAATGCATAGCTACAATTGGCCAAGTTGGAAATATTGAGAAAATGAATGTAAATCTTGGTAAAGCAGGTAAATCTCGTTATCTAGGCAAAAGACCTCATGTTAGAGGTGTTGCTATGAACCCTGTTGATCATCCAATGGGTGGTGGTGAAGGTAAAACCAGTGGTGGTGGACATCCACAATCACCATGGGGACAACTTGCTAAAGGTAAAAAGACTAGAAGTAAGAAAAAAGCTTCAAGCAAATTTATTCTTGAACGCAGGAGGAAAAAATAATGTCTAGATCAGTAAAAAAAGGCCCTTTCGTTGATGGTCATCTTTTGAAAAAAGTTGAAAAAATGAATAGAGCTTCTATTAAAAGACCTATTAAAACATGGTCAAGAAGATCTATGATTATGCCTGATTTTGTTGGACATAATTTTAATGTTCACAATGGCAAAACATTTATAAATGTTTTTGTTACTGAAAATATGGTTGGACATAAACTTGGTGAATTTGCTATAACACGTCACTTCAAAGTACATGGTGTTATAAGCGGTAAATAATAAATAGATTTATCATTTTATATAAAAAGCCCTGAACTCTATAGATATATGAGTTCAGGGCTTTTATTATTATATAAATGGATGAAAAAAAATCTAACAATCAAGTTTATCTTTGTATATTTTTTACTGCTCTAGTAATAAGGGTTACAATTGTCCTCCTTGCCTATAATTTGGGAGATAGTTATTTGTCGCCTGATTCATATGATTATATTAGACTGGCCAAAGGCCTTCTATTTAAACATATTTATGGTACTGCAATCCACCCTGAAATATTTAGAGTACCTGGTTATCCGGTAATTATTTCTTTTTTTATTCTTATATTTAAAAATGGATTTTTAATATCATTACTGATTTTTCAGGCATTTATTGATTCTTTAACCTGTCTTTTAGTATATAAACTATCAAATTTAATTTTTAAATATGATAAGATTTCTATTCTTGCTGGAATATTTCAGGTAATATCAATTTTATCTATCGTTTACTGTTCAAAAATATTATCTGAAACTATTTTTACTTTTATGATTATTTTTACTCTATTTATATTACAGAGATTAATTAATAAATTAAAATGTAACAGAGAGAATATTAGATATATATCTGTGATTATATTAAGTCTATTTTCTGCAGTTTTATGTTATTTAAGAGCAATTTTTCTTCCTCTATCTATTTTTTTGATTATTGTAATATTTATATATAACAAAAAAATTATATTATCTTTAATTGCAATAATTGTTTTATTTTGTTGTTTAGGAGGATGGTATATTAGAAATTATGAAATAGTTAATTACTTCGGTTTTTCATCGGTTCCATCTATTAATATTTATAGATACAATGCCTGTGCTCTTGAAGCAGAGAAAAACAAAATAGCATATGATACGCAGCAAAAGATAATTGATGATAAATTAAGCAATTATTCTTCGCAGGCTCAAAAGGCACGATTTTCAAAAGAAAAAGGATTCCAAATCATAAAAGAAAATCCAATATTGTATTTATACTTACATTTTAAAGGTGACATAAAAGTATTATTTCCCTCTATTGGCGAATTATATAAAATATTTGGATATGAGGTTGGAAGTAGAGGTACTCTTTCAGTAGTAAATACAAAAGGTTTGTTTGCTGGTATCAAACACTATTTTTCTGATAATTTTTTTCTGCTCCTTTATGCTTTACCGTTAATTATTTTTATTTTATTAAAATATCTAGTTTTTCTTTTTGCCTTTATTTATCTTATTTTTAAGAAAAGTAATACAGAGAGATTAATTCATATTATTTATTTAATAATTATTTTGTATTTTATTCTGGTTCCAGGACCGGTTGCTACTCCAAGATTTAGAGTTCCGGTAGAACCATTGATCAATATTTATGCAGCTTTTGGATTTGTAATGATATTTTCAAATTTATTTAAGAGAAAAGAAAAATTATAAAAGTATAAGATGTTTATATATTGTACAGTATCCATTATTTAGATGATCTGAAAACGATTTTATCATAACCCAAAAAGTTAATAAAAATAGCAATAATAATAGATAAAATTGTACATAATAGGTAGAAGAATCCAATAGAAGTAAGAATATAAAACACTATTATTCTGATTGAAATAGATATAAATGTTACCAAATGAAATTTAATAAGCTTAATAATAAAATTTGAAGAAGTATTATATTTTTGCCTCCATGTTATTTTAGAATGCAAAAAGAATGCAAAAAATAGTGTTATTTCAATACTGATAATATTTGCTATATTTATACTTTGAAATTCCTGTATATTTAAGGTTCTAACCATTATCCACATTACTAATATTTGAAATAAAGCGACTAGTGAGCCGTTAACAACATATTTGATAGTTTTTGCAGCGAAGGTAGAATTATATTTCCATATACACCATGCTGCTCTCAAGCCATCTTTAAAACCTATTTTTTTACCTTCAGTATACGTGCGACCGTAATAGGAGATACCAACTTCATAAATTCTTACATCCTCTTTTTTTGCCAGAGCAGCTATTTTAGCTGTAACTTCAGGTTCAACACCAAAACGGTTTTCCTCTAAATTAAGTTTTTTTATGATGGAGCTTTTAAAAACTTTGTAACATGTTTCCATATCAGTAAGATTCAAATCACTGAACATATTTGACATCAATGTAAGAATTTTATTACCTATACTATGCCAGAAATAAATTATTCTATGTGCATCCTGTCCAATGAATCTTGAACCATATACAACATCTGCTTTGTTATTCAGTATTGGGGTAATTAACTTTGTATATTCATTTGGGTCATATTCGAGGTCTGCATCCTGTACAATAACCATATCACCTGTACAGTTTGAATATCCTGTTTTTAATGCGGCTCCTTTTCCTCTGTTTTTATCGTGGAAAATTTTTCTTATATTTTTACTGTTATATGATTTTAACAGTTTTCTGGTACCGTCTGTTGAATAGTCATCGATAATAATAATTTCTTTTTCAATATTGTTCGGGAGAGGAGCAGAAAGGACTTTATCTAATATTTCATTCAGTGTATTTACTTCATTATATACAGGTATTACAATTGAAAGCTTCATTAAGAATTGCCCATAAAATTATACACAATTTAAATATATTCTAAAATACTAATTATATTATAATAAATGTGAATGTCAGTATAGAAGATAATTAATATCCTGATCTGTTAATTTTCTGAATGAAGAACTGTGTTCCACAATTCCATTAAACAGGTTCTGCTTTCTCTGCTGTAAATTCAGTATTTTTTCTTCAATAGAATTTTTAACTACCAGTTTAATTGTAGTTACCTGTTTTTTCTGTCCAATTCTATGTGTTCTGTCAGTTGCCTGTGCTTCTACAGAAGGATTCCACCATGGATCATATATAATAACTGTATCTGCGCCAGTTAGATTTAATCCTGTTCCGCCAGCTTTAAGACTCAGTAAAAATAAATTGATACTTTTATCTTTATTAAATCTATTTACTTTATCCAGTCTGTTTTTTGTCTGTCCGTCTAAATATTCGTAACTAATATTTTGGTTATCACACCATTTACGGATAATTGATAGAAAAGAAGTGAACTGGCTGAAAATGAGAGGTCTATGCCCACTATCTATTGTTTCAAAAATAACTTCCTGCAGAAGATCAGTTTTGGTCGATTCTTCAATATCATGATTAATTATATCAGGTAAAAGTTGTGGATGACAGCATAACTGCCGTAGCCTTAACAGTGAAGTTAAAACATCAAATCTTGATAACTTACCTTTGAAAAATGATTTATATTTTAATTGTCCTTCATAAAGTATTTTATCATAAAGTTTCTGTTGTTTTGGGGGCATTTCACATAGTAGAGTTTGTTCAACCTTTTCAGGCAGTTGCTCTACATCCTGTTTATGTCTGCGCAAAATAAAAGGAGCAATTCTTTGTGCAAGTTCTTTTTGTTTATCTATATCATCTTCAATTTTTGAATAGTTTGCTCTAAAAGAATCTTTTGTTCCCAGCGTACCAGGATTTAAAAAATCAAAAATAGACCATATATCTTCTGGAGAGTTTTCTAACGGTGTTCCGGTTAAGACAATACGATGTTTTGAGTCTAATGATTTACAAACTTTAGAGTTAATTGTAGCAGGATTTTTAATATGCTGAGCTTCATCCAGTATTAGTAAATCAAATTTCAATTTATTATATTCATCAATATCACGTTTTATTAGAGCGTAAGATGTTATTATTAATTCATATTCAGTAATTTTTTCAAACAGAGTCTTTCTGTTTGCACCATTTATAAGCAAAGTTTTAATACCAGGTGTAAATTTAGCAGATTCTGAAAACCAGTTATCTGTTAAACTTGTTGGACATACAACAATACATTTTATATTCTTATTTGAATTTGACTTTAAAGTATTTAGTAAAGCCAAAGCCTGTATGGTTTTTCCAAGTCCCATTTCATCTGCAAGAATGATGTTGAAATTTTCACTTATCATTGTACTCATCCAGGAGACTGATTCTTTTTGATAATTTCTTAATATGCCTTTAAAATCTTCAGTAATAAGTTTAGTATTTACTTGCTCCTTTTTAGCTTTTGGATCAGAATCTCTGCCTACTTTGTCAGAAAGATTTTTCCATTGTTTTGGAATTAAGCCAGAAATATTATCTGCAGATTTAATCCAGTAGAGTATACTGCCTATTGGAATTTTAAACGTATTTTTTGATTTTGCGTTTACATTTATTACATTTTGAAACTTTTTAATAAATAAGTATAGATTATCAGGTATTTTAAATAATTTCTGATTTGACGTAATAATAAATGTTCTATTCTTATTAACAGATTTGATTAAATCTCTTATATGTAATTTATCCTCTTCAGATTCTATAATATATTTCAGCTGAACCTGAGAACCATTTTCTACTGGATTTAAACAAACCAAATGAATGATAGAAAGATTTGACAGTAATAATTTACCGGCATTTGTATCAAAAAGTAAATTAATATTTTTATCAGATTCCCATTTAGGGAGTCTATTCTCTGCAAAAATTCCAATTGATTCAGTATCATTAATAAAATATGAAGAATTTCGATTGTCCTGATTTTCCTGTTTAAAGCCAAATCTTAATATTTCGTTTATTATACTTCGCTCTGCTTTTTTATCTCGTTCCCAATACTTCTGATTTGACGCTGACAGTCTATTGTTATCAGTTGGTATAATATGATTATCATAGTTAAAAATCAATTTTAGAGTCAATATATTATTCTCATTAAAATTAATTAATAACTCTGAAGTTAATGATTTTTTTTCAAGTTTATAAGCTAAAGAATCTATATGTCTCAATGGTAATTGAGCTTCTATGTTAACGGGCTTATCAGATAATAAAAACTTTCTAAGCCATATTAAATCTACAACGGCAGGGATCCACCAGTATTCTCCTTTAACACCTATCCATACTCCTGTTTTTCCAAAAATTAAAGATGTATTTTTAATTGGTAATAAACAGTCGTCAATTAATAAATTAGGTACTTTGGTGTTTTTGTCATTTTCTGTTGCAGCTGTTACAATTTCTGCGTGCTGTCGATGTATAATAATTTGTTCATCATTAAAGAAAAATCTTTGAAATCTAATTAGACTATGGAAAAGTTCGGACATCATATCTGATTTCAGAGAAAAACCTGAACCGTCAGCTTCTGCAAACTGTGACAGGAAACGTATTATCTGTCTTGACTGGGAATCAAAATCTAAAATTTTTAACGTACTTGCGGCTTTGTCTTCATCAAATCTTATCTGTCTTAATTTATTAATATTGCCTATATATTCCTGCTTATTTATTTTTAACTTAACATTTACATCGCAGTGTTCCCAGGCACTGGAAGCGTTTGGAAATCCATCTTTGGAATATAAATATAGTTTGGCTGAAGGCTCCGAAACTGGAACATAAGTAGAGTCAACCTTATTAGTGGATTGGTTCTCTTCTTGAGTTTTAGTCTTTTTATTTATGGAGACAAGTTTATCTCTGTATAACTGATAGTGTAAATAGGAAGCTAAATCTTCACTTGATAGTTCTGAATAATTTTTACTTTTAATTTTGTTATTAATATCTATGATGTTTGTTTTTATGATGTGATCTTTAGGCCTTTTTACAACAAAATAAGTATTTTTATCTACATTATAGCAAGCTAGAATTGCTTCATCATTTAGCAGTTTTGTAGCAGTTCTAAAAGTTTCTTTACTTACATTTTCTTGTATATTTTTATGAATCATAATATTGTAAAGTTTCATTATATTTAATGACAAAAGGAAAGTATAAACTTATTCTTCCCTTTATACAAAGAAGAAAATTAAAATTTATGTGTTTTGATGAGTTTAAAAATAAATATTTCCACTTTATAGGGTGTAGCGGTATAGGTATGGCTGGTTTAGCCTATATGGTTCTTGAATTAAAAAACAGAGTTTCAGGATCAGATATTACATATAACAAGAGTAGTGAAATTCTTGAAGACAATGGAGTAAAAATTTATATTGGTCACAGTCCTGCTAATTTACCTTATATTCATAATTCATCTATTAATAAAAAAAATTGTATAATTATATATTCTTCTGCAATTGATAAAGAAAATATTGAAATTAACCAAGCTTTAAAAGATAATGTCCTATGCTATAAACGTGGTCAATTTCTTGCAAAACTTTCAATGTGTTTTGAACAAATTATATCAGTCGCAGGTTCACATGGTAAAACTTCAGTTACAGCTATTATTACAGAAATATTGAAAAAAACCGATAAATATAATCCTGGATATTTTATTGGAGGTTATCCATCTTCATATGAAAAAAATGCGTCATTAGGCGATGGTAAAATATTTATAACTGAAGCCGATGAAAGTGATTTGTCTTTTACTTATTTAAAGTCTGACCTAGGAATTATTTTGAATATAACTGAAGATCATTCCTGGAGTATTGGCGGACAAAAAAAACTTATGGATGGTTTTAGCGTATTTGTTGAAAAATCAGACAGGTTATTATTAGGTGCCGATAATATCCCAAAAGAATTTTTAACTGGCTTAAAACAAGCAGAAACAAAAATTATTGAGCGTAAAAAATATGATAAACTATTTGATGATAAATTCACTGGTTTTCAGAGAAGTAATATTACGACTGCTCTTAACGTTGCCGAATTTTTAGGGGTGAATCCAAAAGAAGCCATGAACATTGTGAGTGACTTCAAAGGCGTGGATAGGAGAATGAGTATAAGATATAAATCAGATGGTTTTGTGATAATTGAAGACTATGCTCATCACCCTTTGGAAATAAAATCAGTTTTGTCATCTATAAAAAAGAAATATAACTCAGATATTAAGGTTGTTTTTCAACCGCATAGATATTCAAGATTTTTATACTGTTTTGATGATTTTTGTAGAGAACTTGACGAAGCTGAATATATTTTTATCCTTCCGATTTTTGCCGCGTGGGAAAAACAAAATGATTCAGAAAGCTTAATTAGTAAATTTACTCGAAAATTTAATAATAAATCAATTTATTTAAATAAAACATGGCATGATAATGCAGGTTATATTCTAGATAAAATCGGAGAAAAAGGAGTATTGCTGCTTTTAGGAGCAGGTGATATATCTAAATTAACACCTGAACTTTTAAAGTCTTTGGATGAAAAGCAAATTGAATCTTTTTCCTAGCTAAAGAATTTTTCTGTTTGTTTAATTCTTAATATGATATTATTATAAATCAATAAATTGTTATGATGATTTAGCCAGCTGATAAAATGCTAAACAGTAGTCACTAACCACCAAAAACTAATTCAATTATTAGGTTTTATATGAAAGAACAATTTTTAGAAGAAAAATTATTTTGCTGTGAGTTTAAAAGTGAAATTTATTACACTGATATTATAAATGAACTTATGTATACTACAGATCTTTCCTGCTGTGTAAAAACTGATTTGGAAACCAATGATACAACATATACTGTGTATTCAGATTCAGAGGATGAGATAAAGAAAATAAAAGAAATATTGATTTCTAAAATAACCTCTTGGAGAGAGTTAGATGTAAAATGTACAAACCCAATTGTTTATGATATTAAAAAAGAGGATTGGACAGAGGTTTGGAAACGTTATTTTAAAATACAGAAAATTACACCAAACTTAATAATCAAGGCAAGCTGGTTGGAATACGATAGGGTTGGAGAAGAAAAAATAATTGAAATAGATCCTGGCATGAGCTTTGGCACTGGCAGCCATGAAACAACTCAGTTTTGCATGAAAGCAATTGAAGCTCTTACAAAAACTGATTATTCATCACTTCTTGATGCAGGGTGTGGTTCTGGCATCTTAACAATAGCTGCTCAAATGTTTGGTTTTAAACCTATTTCAGCATTTGATTATGACAAAGAATCGATTGAATCATCGAAAGATAATTTTAAAAGAAACTGTGTCAATTTAAATGAAATTGATATATGTGCTGCAGATATTGGAGAATATAAACCTGAAAGAAATTTTGATGTAGTTATTGCTAATATTATTTCACAGATTCTAGCAAAAAACAGTGAAAGGCTTCTATCCTGGATTAAACCTGGGGGATGTTTAGTTTTAGCGGGTATTTTAAGAACAGAGTATGATAAATTTAGAAATCTTTTTATAACAGATGAAACAGTAGAAATTTTTTCTTATACAGAAAAAGATTGGACTGGAGGAGTTTTTTATAAAAAACTGAATAAAGATGATAATAGGACTTTCAATATTTTTAATAATTTTGAATGATTTAGTATAACAAGAACTTCAAATGCAAATAATAGATTGAAATCAGTGCTATGGTTTGAATAAAGTTTGTAGCGGTTCTGATTTCATATTGACATTAGCAGTATTACCTGAATAATTAGAAGGAGAGTAACATTATGCCGACGTATGAGTATAAATGTTTAAATTGTAGAAGAAAGATAGAAATTTTTCAGAGCATGAAAGATGAACCTAAAAAACATTGCCCAATATGCGATAAAAATACTCTTAAAAGATTAATCGGTACTGGCGCAGGTATTATTTTTAAAGGTTCAGGTTTTTATGAAACAGATTACAGATCTGATTCATATAAGAAAGCAGCTCAAAAAGATAAAGCTCCTTCTTCTCAGATTAAAAAACCCACAGAAACAAAAAAGAAGGCAAAAGAGTCTTAAATACTGAGTTATGTTTATAAAATGTAAAAACTGTGACGCAGAAAATCCACTTGGAGCAGTCTTCTGCAGGTCATGCGGAGTTAAACTTGATACTGAGAATTTAGATAAAGATTTTGAAAATTTTTTAAATAAAAAAAATAAAAAAAATAATTTTAACTCTATTTTTAGACTGATTTTTATATTAATAATTTTATTTATTCTATATTTAGCCTACGCGATTATTAATCCTTTTGGAAAATCATATAATGATGGTCTGATATTTTCAAAGGAAGTCAAACAACAGGCTATTTCAAAATATAATTCAATGAAGATGGGAAGGCAAAATATTTATTCCTTTACGCCAGAGCAACTCAACTTTATTTTTAATAAATATTTTATCAAAAAAGGAGATCATCTTTTTGTTGATATAAGTGATGTTAATTACTTGAATTTCACAATTCGAAAACAGTTGATCAGTGACAATATAACCTGGTTGCAGTCTATTAAAAAATATGTTAATTTAAATTGGAAAGTTTCAATAACTGCTGTTTGTGAACCCTATTTTACTGAAACTAAATCAGGTAAAAAGGTAATTTCTTTGAAACTGTTGAAACTTAAAATAGGCAGTTTGACTGTTCCATCTTATATTCATAAATATATTCTTGATGAGTATAAGGCTTTTTATTCTACAAGAAAATTCAAAAGACTTGCAAAATCAATAAAAGATATCAAAGTTGATAAAGATCAAATTAAATTGTTATTATATAAACGGCGCAGATAAATAATAATTTTATATGGAATCGGCCTACCTCATTAAAATAACCGGAAGAGTAACAGGTGTAGGGTTTAGATATTCTACTAAGCATTTTGTTAATCAATTTGCTGATATTAGAGGATATGTAAGAAACATATCTGAAGGAAGAGTTGATGTTGAAATACAGGGTAACTCCAGCCATATAGAGGTTATTCTTGAATGGCTTAAGCATGGACCTACTTATGCTAGGGTTGACAGTATAAAAATAATTGAAATACCTGTTGATCCTTATAAACAGTATTTTAGAATAACATAATATTAATAATTAAACAGGAAAGTTATTATGAGAAAAATAATTTTAGGAATATCCATTCTTTTTTCTATTTCTATTGCATGTTTTGCCGGTGATTTGTACCATGCCGGAACAATTACTGCTTTACTAAAAGGATTATATCAGCCTACAATAACTGTAAAACAGGCTACTGAAAACGCAGATATAGGACTTGGATGCGGCGTTGGGCTGGGTGAAGTTACTTTTGTAGATGGAAAATGCTTTGTTGCTGGACCTGAAGGGAAGGTAAAAGAATTGGATGATAATTCAAATTTAGCATTTTTTACAGGAGTTAAATTTTCTCCAGAAATTACATACTCAGTTAAAGATATATCTACTATCAAGCAGCTTGAAGCCAGTATAAATAAACATTTGAAGAGTAAGAATATTTTCTATGCTATAAAAATTACAGGAGAATATAATGTAGTATTTGCAAGAAGTGAAGATGTTGATACACCTCCTTATACTCCGTTGCTAGAGTGGATGAAAGACCATCAACATAAATTTAGTTATAAAAATATAAAGGGAACTTTAATAGGATTTAAATGTCCAAATCTTATAAAGGGTATAGGTGTCGTAGGGTATCATATTCATTTCATCTCCAGTGATAATAAACTTGGCGGACATGTATTAGGTGTGAATATAAAAAATGCAAAAGTTGAAATAGAGCCTGTTTATGACATGAAATTAGTATTGCCTAAAACAAATGAGTATTTGAAAGCTGACATGGTTATTTCAGGTAATACTCACAAAAATTTTAAAACTCTGGAAACAAAAAAATAATTTATATTTTTTGTATATTTTTGCATATTAAATCCCGTAACCATATATGTGCTGTATCTTCATTGTCAACTGGTTTCCAATACATATAAATTGGTAATTCAGGTATATCCCAGGTAAAATTTTTATAGGTTAATTTCTGCTTATCTGCATACATTGACGCAATTATTTTAGGTACAATTGAATAGTATTCTGTTACTGCAATTATATTTAACGCAAGGGGAATATTGTTTATTTTAATTGTAGGGATTTTTTCAAAATGAAATTTTTTCATTGCATTATGTACACTAAAATCATTTATAGATTGTTGTATAGTCGTCATAAGATATGGATAATCTTTTAGGGTATTGAATGTTAGTTTACTCTTTTGAAAACCTGGATGATTTTTGTCTGCTATACAAACATATCTATCTGTAAATAGTTTATATATTTTAAATTGCTTTGAGGGATTTTTCAAATTACCGATTAGTAAGTCTAAGTTTCTATTTTCAAATTCCTCAAAAGTTTTAATGTCATTAAAAGGGATAATATTTAATTTAATATTAGGATAATTTTTGCTTAGTTTCATCATTAATTTTTTTAAAACTATTAAAGAAATATAATCTGACATTGCTAAAGTGAATATTATTTTTGTATTTAAAGGTGTGAATTTTTCGCTTTGAAATATATCTTCCAATTCTGAAATGACTTTTTTAACCGGCAATCGTAATGATCTGGCTTTTTGAGTTAGTGTCATTCTTTTAGATTGCCCAAGAGATAATAGTTCGTCTTCAAAAATTAATCTAAGCTGCTTAAGGATGTTGCTGACAGTTGGTTGTTTCAATTTTAGTTTAATAGCTGCCGCTGTTACTTGTCTTTCTTCGAGAAGGGCATCAAGAATTATAAGGTAGTTTAAATTTATGCTTTTTAGATTAATTTTCATATTCCTCCTACAATAATATAAACATTTTAGTATTTAAAATACAAATATTAAAGGTATATAAATAATAAATTATTCAAATTATTATTTGCTAGTATATTAAATGTTGTCTATAAAATTTTTTGACCTAAATAAAATAATAATGAAAAGTAATTTCACTAAGGATGTATTGGTAATGAATAAAGGTATTATATTAGCCTTAGCTGCTGCTCTTTCTCTGGCTGTAATGGGAGCGTTTGTAAAAGCAATTGGACATAGTCTGCCGGATTCAACTATATTATTTTCTAGATTTTTAATTAGTTTGATACTTGTAATACCTATAGTTTTCAGAGATAGAAGTCATTTTTCATTAAGAATAAACAAAAAATATATTTTGCTGATTAGGTGCTCAGTTGGTTTGATGGCAATGGCTGCGTATTTTTATGCAATACGATTTACTCATCTTGTAAATGTTATTTTATTGATAAACACAAGTCCTGTTTTTGTGCCTATTCTTATTTTTATTTTTTTACGAAAAAAGACAAGCAAGAAGGTTTTAGCTGGAATTATTATAAGTTTTATTGGAATAATATTAGTCTTAAACCCTAACCGAAGCAGTTTGTTGAATCCATATAACCTACTTGCATTGTCAGGTGGTATAATGATGGGGGCCGGAATTTTATCTTTGAAGCTGTTTTTAAAACACAACAACAATAGGACAACGGAAGTTCTTCTGTTGTATTTTATTTTTTCTACTGTTATTTCGGGTATATGGATGATGTTTGACTGGAAAACTCCTAATTTTGAACAACTGTTATTATTGCTTGGATCTGGAGTTTTCGGTTCTCTATTTCAAATATTAATGACTTATTCTTTAAAGTATATTTCTGCAACGCTGACTTCATGTTTAACATTTTTTTCTATAATCTTTGCAGGAATTCTTTCTTGGGGAATATGGGGAGAGGCCCCTTCAAATTTAACATTACTGGGAATAATGATTACAGTAATGGGTGCTTTTGCTGTGATAAGATACAGTAGAGATATTAATAGTACGAACCAACAAACTATACTGTCTGTTTTTACATTAAAGAATTTAAATATGTATAAGAGTGTCTTATGGATGTTAGATAAGACAAGAGCTATTGTAAAATATTATATTGATTGATAATAGTTTCAGTATTCATTTATAGTTAGTTAATAAAATTTTGTTTTGATTTATTTAAATTATTCTAATGCATTATTTCGGTTTATATTTGAAATAAAACTTTTGTATAGTTTATTCATTTACATAGATAAACAGTTCATAAGTGAGGGGATAAAAATCAATGAAGAAACTAATCTATTTCTTGGTGGGTGTTTTTATGGTATCATTAACGTCTTTGTCTTTTGCAGCACAAACTTACAAGCCTGTTAAAGTTATGACATTCAACATTAGAAACTCTAATACTGATGATGGAGTAAACAGCTGGAATGCAGGAAGAGACCAGCGAGCTATTTCTCTGATAAACAAATATCATCCAGATATTTTTGGTGTTCAGGAAGCGACTAATGGTAAGTATGGCCAAGAAGTAAGTGATTTGAAAAAATTGCCTGATTATCAATGGTATGGTATTGGCAGGGATGATGGTAAAACAAAAGGTGAATATGAAGGTCTTTTATTTTTGAAAAGTAGATTTGATTTAGTAAAATCAGGTCAGTTTTGGATAAGTCCAAAACCTAATAAACCCGGTACAACCTTTGCTACAAAAACCATGGAGCCGACATGGGATTATTTAAATCCTAGAATGGCTACATGGATAATATTATACGATAAAATTAATAAGAAGAAATATTTTGTTTTAAACCAGCACTGGGCTGTTGCCCCTGCTGCACAACCTCTCTCTTCTGAATTAATCAGAAAAGAAGTATCTAAACTAAATGAAGGTCTTCCTACAATAATTATGGGTGATTTAAACATGACAGATCAATCACCTAAAGCTAAATATTCTTTGAATGCATATAATGGATATAATATTCTTCTTCATGGTAAAGAAGGAAAAGGTTTACAGCTTATAGATGCCTACAGAACAGTTCATCCTGAACATATTACTAATCCTCCGCACAGTGAAATGACTTATCATGATTTCCACGGGGGGAAAAAGTTTTTTGATGTAAATGAACATCCTGAAGACAGTCAGTATAATTATCGTATTGATTATATTTTGACAACAGATGCTTTTGTAGCCAAAAAAGCAAAAATAATTAGAGAGAGTTTTGCTAAAAAACCTGGATTATGGCCTTCGGATCATTACCCTGTTATTGTAGAACTGCAACTGAAATAAATTGTAACAACTAATAAATTCACGTATCATTGACATGGATTTATTAGTTGTTTTTTAAGTCTTTTAATTTGTCCCTTAATTGAGCGGCTCTTTCAAATTCCAGTGTAGCAGCAGCTTCCAACATTTCTTTTTCAAGAATTTCAATCAGGTCTTTAGAGTCTTCATCACTATAGTAACCGCTTTGTTCTTCTTTGATTATATTAATACCAGTTTTCTTGTGCGAATATTCTGTTAAATCATCTCTTAATTCTTTAATTATTGTTTTAGGAGTAATATCATGCTCAGTATTATAATTTATTTGTCTTTTTCTACGTTTTTCAGTTAATTTGATTAGAGCATCCATACTGGGTGTAATTTTATTTGCATACAGAATCACTTTACCTTCTGAATGCCTGGCTGCTCTTCCAGCTGTCTGAGTTAGTGCTTTTTCAGATCTTAAAAAGCCTTCTTTATCGGCATCTAAAATTGCGACCAGTGAAACTTCTGGAAGATCGAGCCCTTCCCTCAATAAGTTAACTCCTATTAAACAGTCAAATTCATTTTTTCTTAAAGCCGTAAGGATTTCAACGCGCTGAATAGTGTCAATTTCAGAGTGAAGATATTTTGCTCTTATACCAATATCTATAAGATAGTCCGATAATTTTTCGGAACTTTTCTTTGTTAATGTCGTAACAAGTGAACGTTCATTTTTTTTAGCTCTAGATTTAATTTCACCAATAACGTCATCTACCTGGCCATCAAGTGCTCTGATTTCCAATTCAGGATCAAGTAAACCGGTTGGCCTTACAACTTGTTCAACCACCTGATCAGATTTATCTATTTCATATTCACTTGGAGTTGCAGAAACAAAAACTATATCATGAGTTAGATGATTAAATTCTTCAAATGAAAGGGGCCTGTTATCTAAAGCTGAAGGTAGTCTAAACCCATGGTCTACCAAGGTTTGTTTTCTACTCTGATCTGCATTATACATTGCTCTTAATTGTGGAATTGTTACATGTGATTCATCAATAAAAACAATAAAATTTTTCGGGAAAAAGTCTATTAAACAATATGGTCTGCTTCCAGGAGGACGACCTGTTAGATGTCTGGAATAGTTTTCAATACCGCTACAGTATCCTATTTCTTTCAGCATTTCTAAATCATATTTTGTTCTCTGATATATTCTCTGAGCTTCAACTAGTCTGTTTTCATTTTCAAAATATTTAACTCTTTCTTGCATTTCCAGTTTTATTGATTCCTCTGCCATATCAATTTTTTCTTTTGGCAGTACAAAATGTTTAACAGGAGGAATTATAACAGATTTTAAATTACTTAATTTATTTGCTGTAACAGTATTATGATTGGTTATATTTTCTATTTCTTTACCCCACATCTCTATTCTTACAAATTCATTTTTATGAGAAAAATAAACATCAATAACATCGCCACTTACTCTAAATTGACCGGCTTCAGGCGAAATATCATTCCGTTCATATTGAATATCAATTAGTTGAGATAGAATTTTTCTCCTGTCAATAGTTTGTCCTTTCCTTACCAGAATACTCATTGTCTTGTAATCATCCGGAGAACCTAAACCATAAATACATGAAACACTGGCTATAATAATAACGTCTTTTCTGGTCATTAAAGATGTAGTTGCGGAAAGTCTTAACTTTTCAATTTCATCATTTATGCTTGAATCTTTGGCTATGTAGGTATCTGTCTGGGGAATATATGATTCAGGTAGATAGTAGTCGTAATAACTTATAAAAAATTCTACAGCATTGTCGGGGAAATAAGATTTAAATTCGCTATATAATTGAGCAGCTAAAGTTTTGTTATGGGAGACAATTAAAATAGGTCTTTGAACTTCCTGAATGACGTTAGCCATTGTAAAGGTTTTCCCGGAACCTGTTACCCCAAGCAGCACCTGTTTTGAATTTTTAGTTTTTAATCCTGAAACAAGATTTATAATTGCTTCAGGTTGATCACCGCTGGGTTTAAAGTTTGATTCGAGCTTGAACATATTATTTTGAAAGATAAAACAGTGGTAATATCAATCCTTCATTATGTGTAGTTATTATATCATGTTTTGATACTCTACCATAAAAGCCTATGAGTTCACCCGCAAATATATAAGGGCCTAAATTTATTTTATAAGTGTTCAAATTACCATCAGGATCGCTAATTAAAGTAATCTTAGGAATTTCAATTTTCTTCTGAATTAGATAGGAGTCATTTTCTGAATCAAGTATTTCGTTAATATTTCTACTCCAGTCTTCAATTGAAGTCTCTGAACCACTGATTACACCTTTACAACCATAAGAGTTATGGGGTTTTAAGAAGAATTCATTTTTATCATCAGTTAACTCTTTGATTATGTCAGGATCATTGACTAGTTTTTTTGTATAAGGCAGGTGATTCTCAATAAATGACATCTCTTCATCAGTAAAATATTTTCTGCACATATCATTTGAGAGGAAAGTGAATATTTTTTTGCTGTGCACTATTTGGGAACAAATTGGACCTACTACACATACAGCATGCTTTTTGTACGCTTTTATGAAATCATTAATCTGGTCTTTAAATTTTAACATTTCATCAGTAACTGCTCTGCGGTAAATAAGGTCAATCTTGTAATTATTATGGAACAATCCATCTTTCTTGAGTTCTAATTTTCTAATATCGCATATTTCACATTGATATCCGCTTTTAATGATATAATTTTTTAGAGATTCAAATTCTCCGCCTGTTGCAGATTCAGTGAAGTCAACAATAGCAATATTGGGTTTGTCATTTTTACCAAACATTTTATAATATTTGAGCAGTGTCTGCAGTGTGGAATTCCTCATATCAAAACTTTTAATATTGTATTTATTTTTTAAGTTATGACCAATTTTGGTCTTGAGGTATATTTCATCCATTATGTTTATTTCGTCCATACCACTTGTACCGTCTGTGTTAAATTCACAGAAACGGTATGTTTCTCCATCCCAGAAGCCGTCGTATCTGGAAAAAGGAATTGACGGCTCATAACCTGGATCAATATTAATCCAATCTTTCAATGTCTCATTAAAATCAAAAAAATCCTGTATTTCAGTCTCTTTTAAATACAGTTTTAGTATTTTAACCAATATTCTTTCCATTTGTTCTGACTGTTTTTTTAACTCAAAAAGTGTTGCTTTAGGCAGTATAATAGGGTGAAACAGTGAAGGGAGCGGTTTTGCTGATAGTTTATTATACTTCTCTGTTATTTCATCATTATATTTTTTATAATCTATTGCAAAATCAGCAGTTTTTGAATATTCGATTATATCATTATCTATATCAACAGTGGAAAGCATATTATTCACCTCAGTTTTTTTTTAGTTTTAGGTGCAAAGTGAAGAATTTTATTAAATAATACAACTTTTAAAATTCGACACTGGAGACTTAAACGAAATACTGCTCATTCAATCTCATACTTCTAATATACTATTATGTATAAAACTATGCTATTAATTACCTAAGAAAAAAATACATATAGAAGTTTAATATTAACTTGATATACTTAGGGATATTTATAACAATTGGAGGAATACAGTAATGAAAAAAGTAATCGGATTGACAATTTCTTTCTTGTTGGTAGGGATTGTAACTACTTATGCAGCAGATTCAGTTAATAAGGCACCTTCTGATTCAAATGTAACATCTGAGCAGTCATCAAATCAATATGTAAAGCAATGCCAGAAAATGATGAAAAATTGTCCTATGGCAAAAAATATGACAACAGAAGAAAAACAGATGATGATGCAGAAGTGCCAGAAAAAAATGGAGAGCATGACTCCAAAACAAAGATGCGCTATGATGAGAAAGTGTTCAAAAATGAAAGATATGACACCTGAGCAAAAAAAGAAGATGATGGCGAAATGTAAAAAAATGATGATGAAATGCGAGAAAAAAAATCCTGATAAACAAAAAGCAATGATGGCGAATTGTCCAATGATGGGAGGAGAGAAAACCAGTCCAAAGGATTCTGAAACAAACGCCACTCCAAAGAAAGACCAGCAGGATTAATCAAACTCAAAAAATATATATGGTGAGGACACCTAAATAGTGTCCTTTTTTATGATTGTTTATTAATAGTATCAATACTTATAAACTTAAATATTATAGTTTTTTATAAGTATAAATTCTTTAATAACCGATCTGATAAGTTAATGGCAGGCAAGCTTATTCAGATGATAAAAACATAACTATGATTAAGATTAAAAACCATTAAAATTGCAGTTAATAATTTAATGTATTGTACGCAATTAAAATTTATGTAATTTGGATTGACATGTAAATAGCGAGAAAAATCCCGAGAAGAACCATCAAAAAAGCAAGTAGGAATATCGATTTTACTGTTCCGTAAGGCAATGGTTTGTCAACTTCAATTGCCTTTTTATAAAGGTAAAACCTGATTGTGGCCACAATTACCATGGCAACTGCTATAAACAGTAATAGAATTCCAACAAGATTTGCAGAAAATGTTGATCTTACATGGACATTGCCGCCGAGTGCTTTCCCGATGTATGAAATAAATATATCAAATCGTTCAATAACAAAGCCGAAAGCCATTATTGCTATTGATGTTGCAATCCATGATAGATAAGTACGTTCATTTGCTGAATGGTCAAGAAATCTTTTAATCATAATTGGATTCTCACAAGTTTAGGTTTAAATTTTCTTAACTTACAGTAATATCACTAATTTTAGTACAATAGTTCCTATTTTGGCAAGAACTTAATTGAAATTGGAGAACTAAAAACTAAAATTCATAGGGTATGTTGCAGTTTATAATAAGATATATAGTCATATTTTTTATACTTGAAGCTTATATTAAAATTACTGTCATAGTAAATTTTCAAAGGTAATATTTTAATGAATATAATTATTCTTGGAGCTGGCGAAGTCGGTAAGCAGTTGACATTTACACTTAGTAATAAAGATAACAATATTGTAGTAGTTGACTCATCGATGAAACTTTTAAATAGATTGAAAGATAAGCTCGATATTATGACTGTTTATGGTGACTGCTCTAATTTTAATATCCTGAAAATGGCAGGTATATCCACCTGTAATATCTTAATAGCTACAACAGGCAGTGATGCCTCAAACATATTAGCATGTTTAGTAGCAAAACATTACAAAGTTAATAAAACTGTCTGTCGTCTTTCTTCTCAAAGTTATTTCTCTGATGAAGATTATTACAATCCTTCTTCTTTGGGAATTGATAATTTAATTTTTCCTACAGATGAATGTGTAGATAGAATAATAGGAGTATTAGATCATAACATAGTTGCAGAACGAATTATTTTTAAACAGACAGATGCCCAGATTACAGCTGTCAAAATTCCAAGATCTTCTCCTGTAGAAGGAATAAAAATACATGATTTCCCAAATAAAGAGCTTTTACCTAAGATACGTTTTTCTGCGTTAGTAAGGGATCAGAAAGTTATAATTCCACATGGCAGTATAAGCTTTTTTACCGGAGATGAGGTTTATGTTGCCGGTAGTAAGAGCAGTGTTAACCGATTTATTGATATTGTAGGTCCAAACAGCGTTTCTATAGATAATGTAATAATTGTCGGTGCAACAAATGTCGGTCAAATTCTTGCAAGTAAACTGGTTAGAATTGGATATCGTGTAAAACTGATAGAAAAAGATCAGAAAAAAGGCGAAAAGCTTCTCAGTGAACTTGGTGAAAGAGTAATGGTTATTCATGGAGATCCTACTGAAAGTGAAGTTCTTTTTGAAGCAGGAATTGATGCGTGTGACGCTTTCATAAGCACTTCTGATGATGACGAGGAGAATATTCTGACCTGTATTTTGGCTAAGAAAAAAGGTGCCGGTAAAGTTATAACAATAACGAATAAAGAAGAGTATGTGGATATAGTTCCCGGTATTGGTGCTATAGATTGCGGTTTCAGTCCAAGGTTAGTTGCGGTAAATTCAGTCTTGAATCTTTTGGGTACTGAAACAGCTAAAGTTCATGCAATTTTACAGAGGACAAGTGGGTATGTATATGAGTTGTACGTTACATCTTCTTCCCCAATATGCGGGAAAAAAATATCCCATTATGAAGGATTTCCATCTGTTATTTTATCTCTTGTATTTAGAGATGGTAAAATGATGCCTGCAACAGGAGATTTTGTTTTAAAAGAAGGAGACCAGGTTGCTGCTGTAACTACTGCTCAGAATATAAAGCAGTTTGAATCCCTTTTTAAAAAGAAAAGAGTTTTTAGAATATGAATACCAGGTTAGTTATTCGAGTAGTTGCCACAATTCTGGTTATTGTTGGGTTGGCAATGTTAACTTCAGTACCAGTAGCCTGGTTAATGGGAGATTCCTGGCCTGTAGTTTATATGCTGTTTATATGTTCACTAATAACAATCATTTTTGGAGTAGTTTTTAGATATTTTTCTCGCGGAAGTTCAAAACGGTTTGGTTTTAGAGAAGGATTTGGAATTGTAACTTTCGGATGGTTATTTGCTTCAATATTCGGTGCACTGCCTTTTGTTCTTGTCTCACATTTCAACTGGTATGATGGTTTTTTTGAGACAATGTCCGGGTTTACGACTACAGGAGCAAGTATAATTGACAGTTCAACACAGTTAATGTCAGGAGCAAAGCTTCATTTAGGATTAAATGATATACCGAGAGGTTTAATCTACTGGAGAAGTCTTACACATTGGCTAGGCGGAATGGGAATAGTTCTTTTATCGTTAGCAATATTGCCGTCACTTGGAATTAGCGGACATAAATTATATACTGCTGAAGTTCCAGGCCCTACAGAAGATCAGATAGCACCAAGGATAGCTTCTTCCGCAAAAATACTTTGGGGGGTATATGTATTGCTAACGGTAGTTGAAGCTGCACTGTTATGGTGGGGAGGTATGAGTTTTTTCGATTCATGGTGTACTTCTTTTGGGACTATGGCTACCGGTGGATTTTCAACTCAGCAGGCAAGTATAGGTGCATATAACAGTGTTTATTTTGAATCAGTTATTACTCTTTTTATGTTTCTGGCCGGCGTAAACTTTGTGCTTCATTATCGTTTTTTGAGGGGGAAAACTTTTTCTCATTTCAAAGACGAAGAATTTCGCTTTTATTTTTTAATAACTATTATAGCAATTTTTTCAATAACATTATTTTTGACAGGAACTAAAGTTATATCTACCACAGGTTTTGTATACGATCATGCTACATTTTGGGAATCTCTGAGATATGCAGCCTTTCAAGTGGTATCCATTCTGACAACAACTGGATTTGCTACCGCAGATTTTAATCTATGGCCGGCCTACTGTATGCTATTGCTTCTATGCCTTATGTTTATAGGAGGATGTGGAGGTTCAACTGGAGGAGGGATAAAAAATTCCAGGATAGTATTAATTGCTAAATATGTTGTATCAGAACTTGAGAGACATATTTTTGTAAGATCACTGCCTAATGTTAGGTTAAATAAGCATAGAGTTGAGAATATAGTTTTGAAAAGAGCTGTCAGCTTTTTCGTAATTTTTATTTCAATATTTATTGTTTTCAGTTTACTTCTATGTTGTTTTGGAGTGAATGATATTGTCACAGCAGCTTCAGCATCAATTGCTGCTCTGGGTAATATCGGCCCTGGATTAGGTAAAGTTGGAGCTGTTTGTACTTATGCCTGGATGACTCCTGCTGCTAAAATATTGTTGGCTTTTGAAATGTTGCTTGGCAGGTTGGAACTGTATACTGTACTTGTACTCTTTCTGCCTTCTTTCTGGAGAAAATAGAAATACTTATATTTTGCATTAAACATTATTATATATGTCTGCTGATGCCTGAAATCACTACACTTCTTGTCAAGCGCTGCGATTTTCATTATAATATTAGTTGCAACTGAATTTAAATAGATATTTTTAAATAAACGGAGCAGCAAATGAATATTAATAAAGGTATTTATATCGCATTTTCTTTTTTGATCTTTTCCTTTTGCTTAATCGCGATGAAATCTGATCCAAACGCTGAAATGCAATCCTATAGAAGTAGAAACAAATCAGCAAACCGAAGTCCAAAAACTAAATCTCCAAAATTTAGAAATAATATAGGGACCGGGAAAAAAATAGGGGGTACTTATACTAGTAAAACAAAAAAAAATCTACCTAAAAGTACCATAACAGTCAAAACAAAAGGGAAAAAAGCAGTCGATTATAATCTCTACAAACAAAACCAGACTGTCGGGGGGAAAAACATTGATTCTCAACGTATTTCTCAAGGCGGTTCAGGAAAAGAAAACACTGGAGAAATAAATAAGATTCATCAACAGGAAAATCTGAATAAAAATTTAAAAACAAAGGCAAAAAAAACTAAAATTAAGAGTTATAGAATTAAGTAAAAATAAATTTGATTATAAATACCGGTTCAAGTTAAAAAATCTGAATCGGTTTTTGATTTTTGTAAATATCCTAAGATAAGTTGTCTCTTAAATTTGATTTAATAGTAGCTTTTTCAACTATTATTATGTATTTTTTATCTGTTAATAATAGTACGTATCATTTTTATTGGTAGGAGGAGTAGTTTGTTCGAGTCGTTGTTATATATACTGCTTCTATACTTATATTAAATTGGAAAATAAATTGAATAAACTGGGAAATTAAAAGAGAATATGGCTGTTAAAAAAATCAGGCCTTCAGCAGATAAAACAAGAGAAAAAATACTTAAATATGCTTTAAAACTTTTTGCTCAGAAAGGTTATTCCGCTACAACAGTTCGGGATATTGCAAAAGCGGCAAAGGTAAATTTAAATCTTATTTTTCATCACTTTAAATCTAAGAGAATGCTGTGGATTGCAGTAGGTGAATTAATTTCCCAAAGGTATAGTGAATTATACTTGAATAAAAATATGGAATTTACTGATTTAAGAGTTCTTATTGAAGAATTTTTATATACAAGATTTAAGTTTTATAAGGAAAATCCTGAAGTATATAGGTTGATTAGATGGAAAAACATAGAACCTGATGAATCTTTATTATTTACCAATTCTATTTATCTTAAATTTTTTAAACCTATATTATTAGAATTCCAAATTAAAGGTGAAATCAGATCAGATATTGATGTTGATTTTGCAGCGCTCTTTATGTCAAGTTCTCTTATGGGTGCATTAGATAAAAAGAGTTTTATATATCAGCACAGTAATATATCTGAGCGGGAGCAGGAGTATATTGAGTTTATTTCAGATGAAATATATAAAATATTAAAGGCATAAATAAACTGTTTCTTTTTATCATCAATAAATGATTTATTCTATAATAAATTGACTGCTCATTACAATCGTCAAGTATTCACCCATGCATAAATTTAGTACGTTTTAAAAAAATACTTTTTAGTTTTAAATATGCTCCGGTAATTAAGATCAGACATATCAGAGAGGAAATAATGAGTCCGAAGATTGGAATGCTGCTGAATAACGATACGATAAATGCACCGAATGCACTTCCCATAAATTGAGTAAAATAAGTGATTCCCAATACCTGCCCCCCTTTTCCTTTAAAATAGTTCACAAGATGAACCTGTAGCGGAGGATTGATAACAGCGATTGCTGCTCTTAACAAAACGATTCCAATTGTTAAAATAACAGCTATGTAGATATGAGATGGATTTATCTTAGCCAGAAATAATATTGCTGTTCCGATAATGGTAGAACAAACTCCGATACGGACAATATTAAGCATATTGATGTTTTTATTATTGAGCTTTCTCATAAATGAATTACCAAGTAAATATGCAGCTGCGATTAAAATAAAAACCCATGAGTAAGCTTGTGGAGAAAAATCTAGTTCTCGTATATATATGAAACTGGAGATTGTTATAAATGAAAAATAGCTTGCATAACTTGCACTTATTATTACCATGCATGGCAATAAATTTGGTAACTTGAAAAGTTTAAAATAACTTTTTATATATTTAATGGGAGCAGGAAGCTTAGTGATTTTTTTATGAATAGTTTCCTTAAAGAAAATTATTGTAATCAATAGTAATATTGTAGCCAGCACAGCACTGAACAGAAAACAGAATCTCCAGCTTGAACTTTCAGCTATGTATGCCCCGATACTTGGAGCTATTGCCGGAGATATTACTGTGCCAAGTATCAAAGTTCCAGTTGCATTGAGTTGTTCTTTCTTTGTCAGAATGTCCTTAATAATCATCCATATGGATAGCATAATGAAAGCAGATCCGAATGATTGAGCAAACCTAAAAAGAATAAACAACCATATTGATGGAGTAAAAAATATTAAGTACGAAGATATTGTATAGACACTGAGCCCTATGAGTAATATTTTTTTTCTTCCGAACCTTTCACTTAGAATCCCGACAAACAGTCCAAACAAAGCAAGTCCTAAAGTATAACCACTTAAAGTTATTGTGCTTATATTTACTGAAACATCAAAATATTTAGTTATATCGGGAAGGGAAGATATATATATATCTGTAGAAGATACGATCAGGAAAATCATAAAAGTCATTATTATCATCATTAATTTTTTATTCATAGTCGTACCATATTATTGATCGTGGATTAGGGAGTTTATAATATAAAATACACTAATAGATCAAATGATCAATTAAAAAATGAGAAAAACAGTAAAAATAATTGTTCATATGATCAATTTAATGCAGATTGATTTATATCTATAGAAGTTCACTATATTGATTATGGTCATATAAAAGAGAATATAAATGAAAAGGATAAAACTTATTGATACTTGATTAAAGAAGGATGCTTTAGGTATTTATATAAAATTTGCCAGGCTTCAACATGTTTTTCATTATTTATGAATGGAGTAAACCCGTAATTCAAATACATGTTGATTGCTTTGTAACTTGTAGTTTGTGTAGTTAAATAAGCCTGAGTATGAAATTCAGATAATTTTTTCAGAGTATGGCTTAATAACGGTTTAGCCAGCTTTCTGCCCTGAAATTCCTTTTTTATACCTACCCAATGCACTCGCCCATAGTTATCGTTAAATAAACCGTCACTGAACCATGCAGTTGCAGTTCCTATAATTCCGTCAGTTTTACTTTCAAGAAATAGACATCGGTCATAAAGGTCGATTTTTCTGCCACCAAACTCTTTTTGAAACCTTAAAACAGCTTCGTCTGTATCTGTGAACTCTCCGGCTGATGTTTCAATGTCAGCCCAATATCGTTCATCAAAATTTTTAAAAGTTCTGATTTGATAACCTTTCGGCAGGTTATGCATTGGAAATTCCAAAAGGTTATCAATAGTCATTATTACAGATATTAATTTCATGCTGAATTCCATTCCCAATTTATATTAATATACTGTATTAAGAACTTTTTTTTAATTCTGATAATAAATTATAATCTATTATTTTTTAAGTTAATCAATTCCGCTATTTTGATAAGCGTTTATTTACAAAGAATAAAGTCATGTTTTTGTAATTACCATTATAGTCTGTCCGTCACCTATACCACTGCCAGGGTATACATTTATCTGTGTAACTACTCCATCAAAAGGAGCATAAATTTTACAGTGCTTTAAAACTTCTTTATCTTTTTTATATTGATGCAATGCTTCAAGGAAAACATATTTATCATGACAATAAATAGAAAATGGCACAGTAACTTTAACCAGCTTTTTGTCAGACTTAAATAAACCTTTTTGGTCTTCGTAATTAGCTGCATCTATCAATAACTGTTCCTTGTATTCAGTAGGATCAATTTCTTCAACCAGTTGTCCTTTTTTAACATGAGCACCTAATGGGACTTCATATGTCATTTGACCTTCAATTGATGATTCCATATTTGCAGTTATCGGCTGTGCTAATAACTGTGTTGTACTAATCATACCTGCAATAAAAACTAGAATTAAAGCCTTAAATTTCATATATTTCTCCTTTGTTTAAAATACTAGTTATTCCCGGCAGGAAGAAATAAAAACAGTTATTTGAATTTGTATAAAAAAATATACTGCATGATGCAATCTGTGTTAAATATCACTCAAATAATTAATTTTCACATAAAAATAATATTAAATTATTTTTAACTTAATGTTGTTGTAAAATTTTTTGTCACAGTTATATTCAACAACTTGTAATTAAATTAATTAGGCTTCCCTATTAAAATAAGAAGAAAGAAAGGCCTGGAAAGGAGGTTTAAAATATGAAAAAAAACAATTTTTTGGCAGATTCATACTATTCTCCTCTAAAACCTCCTGGGCAAATTATAGTTTCATTAGCAGCAATTGAAATAGTTTAGATTTGTAAGAGATATTCATTGATATCATTCAGATACATAAATAAGGTACCTATATATATCCCATCCAATGCTTACTATTTTCGTATAAAGCTACCCTGCATAACTAATTTATCATTAGGTGCAAAATTTATTTTAACTCAAAATTATTTACAAAAATGGTTTAATAATGAAATTATATATAGACAAAATTAACGAAATAAGAAAGTCAAAACATATTACTGTTAACTCAATAGCCGAATATATGGGCAGAACCCGAAATACAATAACTAACTGGCTCCATGAAAGGTCGATCCCCAGTCGAGCGGAAATTATAGCCTTGGCTCATATGCTGGAAACTTCTGTTTCAGAAATTTCTGACCTGAATGATAGATGCAAATCAGGTAAAAATGTTAATAATACTCAAAAAATTGTTTCTGCTGTCTTTTTACTGGAAAAGATAATAGAAGAATTTGGTGACGTACCTGCAGTGAGTGTTGGTCCCTTAAAAATATTAAATGACAATATTAAGAATATTCTAAATGAAAATCAGAGAAATAGAGAGCTAGCGGCAAAATATCTGACATTGATAGATGCTTTAGATTTAATAGTTTATGTAAAAAATAAAAATAGAGTAATACAGAGAATTAACAGCAGTTTTCTGAATTACTGCTCTCAAAATGATGACATCGTTGGAAATAAATTCATAGATCTTTTTGGCAGAGAAGAAATTGAAGAAATTGTTAATTTGGAAAACAAGGTATTTAATTCAGGAAATTACATAAAAGATCGCAAAATTAAAATTCCTGGAGCAAAAAACAAACTTGGTGTACTTTCAATATCCCCTGTTTTTAACTCAAAAAATGAAGTTTCTGAAATAGTGTCATGTATAAAAGACATTAGTTTTATACACTGCTATCCCAATAAAGCACAATTCATATAAATTTTTCAGTATACCTGATGATTTTTTCTAATTTATATGTGATAAAATTATTAAAAACATTACATGTTTAAGAACGGCAGTGTTATGATCAGGTATAATAAAAAACTTATCGTAATAATAATAATTCTGACAGGCTTAGGGTATCAGACATTTATTGATATATATCTTCCCGGCCTTCCGGTAATTTCAGATTATTTCAGAGTTAGTTCCTCTTACGTTCAGCTATCAATGACTTTATACCTCCTAGGAAGTGGTGTGTCATTCTTTTTTTATGGAATACTGTCAGATGTCTATGGGCGTAAAAAACTGCTGCTTTCCGGTGTATTGATATGTTCTGCCGGTACAATAATGAGTTTAGTTTCAACCGATATACACTGGTTTTTATTTGGCAGAATTCTACAGGGGGTTGGTCTTGGGGCAACCAGGCTGGCTTCACCTGTCCTTATTGATACATTAAAGGGAAAAACTCTGGTAACTGCATTTGTGATTTATAATATCAGCTATTCGGCAATTCCCATACTGGCACCCTATTTCGGGGGGTTAATTTTAAAATACTATGAGTGGCAGATTATATTTGTTGTTTTGCTGATATATATTTTGATTATAACGTTATTGATTGGATTTTTACTGCCAGAAACTTTGAAAAATAAAAGAGAACATCTCTCTTTGAAAACTCTTATTAATGACATCAGGAGTATATTATCAAATAAACAGTTCTTATGGATCACTATTGTGATGACATGCTCGTGGGGATTTATTATTGTATTCAATGTTTTGGGGCCATTTCTCTTTCAGAAAATTTTTCATTTAACAGCATATCAATACGGAACTGTAACTCTTATTATCGGATGTGTATATATGCTGGCAACTTTTATAAATAAAATACTTCTGCACTATATTGAACCTGTTCTTGTACTATATATAAGCGTATTTGCTGCAGCAATCTGCAGCTCTGTATTTATTATACTATCCATATTAGGTATTGATAATATGTTATTGAGTTTGGGTATTACTCTTTTATTAAGTTTTTCATGTGGATTACTTTATGTGAATGGAATGACTTTAACATTACCGCTTTTTCCATTTAACACAGGATTAGCAGCTGCAATACAGGGGAGTATTTGTGTTTTAATTTGGACAGGCATTACAGGATTGATTGCTATATTTATGTATAGTCAGCTGCTGCTCTCATTATTTTATTTTATATTATCAATTTTAAGTTTTATTATATTAGTTGTTTTGAGTTTTAAAATCAGGATTACTGTACCTAAGCATGCTAATTGATAATACATTAACACCTTTTATATGACTAATTCAATATGATTTACCATTGACATATTTAACAAAATTTTTAAATCTTTTAGAAAAATTCTTGGCTATCATATTATCAGTAAAGTTTAATGAAATATCTTTGACTTTTTCAATTTTTGGATTTCTATTTTTTCTTTTTATTTCAAAGCAGTTTTCACTTTTACCTGGAATAGTTACTTGATTTTTGCCGGCAATTATATCAGCACCGTTTATATTATCAATTATCCTTACCTTGATTCTGGCAGTATCAACTTCAGAATAGTGAATGGTATAATCTTCATTGTCAGAGAGAGTTCCCTCTTTTCTCATATTCTCATCAGTAATATTTCTGGATATCACTATGAAAGAACTTGTACACTTTGATACTCTATAATTATATGCTTCAAACTCTTCACCATTATCATCGGTTATTAATTCTCCAAAATTCTTTAAAGCATAATTAATTCCTTCAATTGATCTTTTATATATTTTCGCTGTATCATTAGAATCGGCGATACATGTAAAATACAATAATAATATTGATATTATTAGAGTCGGTTTAATCATAGTAACTCCTCTATTGATCTATATTATTCTGTTTATGAGCTTTAAATTCATTATATCCTTCTCTTGCTATGAAGGCAGGCGGTGATCTTCTTAACATTCTGCCGTTACACGATGAAATAAACAAGAATATCATAATCAATAATAATATTGAAGGTAAATTTACTTTTTTTACAACCTCAGAGTTAAATGTCATACAAATTTATCCTATTCTATATACAGAATAATTATATCTATTATTATTATACAGCAAAGTGGCAAAAAACTAATAAATCCAAAACAACTACAAGTAATGCTACTAAAGTATCGTGCAGGGATGAAGAAAAAGTTATTAAATGACTAATCAATTGACAAATTATACTCAAAATTATATAATGTTTAATCATTAATATCATTATCAATTTTTATATTGTGATTTTAAATGAAAGAGAAAAACTTGCCAAATCAGCAATCTAACAGTGAAGTAAGAAAAATCGACAGAGCATGGGTGTTTACTTTTTTTTCATTTTTATTAGGCTCGAGGCTCGCTGCTGTAAATATTTAATAGGAGTTTATTATGAAGAATAATTATTATAGAACAAGAAAACCGATGACTAGATGGTGGTGGTTTTCGTGCCCGATAGAAGAAAAAGAGATTGAGCGTCAACTTAAATGGATGAAAGACAACAATTTTGGCGGAGCTGAAATTTCTTTTATTTACCCTGTACCTGAAAAAAAGTCAGGAGTAAAATGGCTGTCTGAAGATTGGAGCAAATTAATTCTCTATACCAAAAAAAAGGCAAATGAATTTGATTTACATCTGGATTTTACTTTGGGAACAGTATGGCCTTTTGGAGGCTCTATTGTTTCAGAGAAAGATGCATCAAAAACTTTTTCAGGATTATCTGAACAACGTTTGGACAGGGCCTGGGATATCAGAGAGAATGGTCCGGGATATATATTGAATCATATGGATAAAGAAGCTCTCAAAAGATATTTTGACAAAATATCTTCTGCATTGAAACCAGCATTAAAAGAAGGATATACTTCAGGGATTTTCAGCGATTCATGGGAAGTTCTTACCGACAATTTATGGACAGATGGATTTGATGAAAAATTTAAAAAAATATTTGCCTATGATTTAGAAGAATATAAAACAGATATTGATAAAAACATAGATGTGAGATATGACTATCGCAAACTTTTATCTAAATTTATTTTAAATGAATTTTTTATTCCATATACTGAATACTGTAATGATATAGGATCATTTTCTAGAGTGCAGTGCCATGGTGCACCTACAGATCTTCTTGCTGCTTATGTATCAGCAAATGTTCCGGAAACAGAATCTATCCTTTTTGATCCGCATTTTTCATCTTTCGCTGCATCTGCAGCTGTAATAAGCAATTCTGATATTGTATCTTCAGAAACTTTTACCTGTACATATGGATGGCTGCCACATCCGGCTAAAGCACCATATATTAAGGAAGAACAGATTGCAGATCTAAAATTGTTGGCCGATGCAATGTTTGCAAACGGAACTAATCTAATATTCTGGCATGGTATGCCTTTTAATCCTGAAGGAGAACATAACGAATTTTATGCCACAGTACATGTTGGACCTGATAGTGGTTTTGCAGATGAACTTCCTGACTTCAATAAATATATGTCTGATATTTCTGAAATAATGTCTCATTGTGCAACATATACAAATATTGCTGTATACTTGCCATTGGAAGACAATTGGATGAAAAATCGTTTACCTAAAAAAATTGAACGGCCTAGTGCATTTTATTATTGGGAATTACAATATCAGCGTTTTCCTGAAGAGCTTCAGGGGTATCATCCTCTCTGGATAAGCATGGAGTTACTTACTGAGTGTGATGTTGTATCCGGAAAACTTATTTGTAAAAATGTTGAATACAATGAGCTCTATATTGATGTAGAATGGCTTGATGAAAGTTCTCTTAAGGAAATCCTGAGACTGGCAGAAAAAGGGCTAAAGATTTGTTTAAAAAAAGTCCCTAAACAACCTGGGAAAATAAAAACTGATAAATATAAGAAATTGTTAAATGAACTTTATAAATATACAAAAGTACATGGTATGATTTATTCAAAACCTGTTATCACAGGTAACGACATACCTGAATTCTGGATACGTCATACAAATAATGATGCTTTTATTTTCTTTGCTAACCCTAAAACAAAGGAATTGAAATATCCTATATCTTACGGACAATCTTATTGCAGGGATGTAGTTAAAAAAGATATAAAAATATATTTTTTTAATAAAATATATTCATATGATCTTATTTTTGAACCATATAAATCGGTTTGCCTGAAAGTAAGTAGATTCGGAGAAGTTGTAGAAATAAATAATAATTTTCTTCCCAAAATACCTAGAATTAATTAATGTAGATTTTTAAGCAAAAACCTGAAGAACATGGGATAAGGTATTATGATGGAAACGTTATTTTCTCATTCGGTGGAGCTACTGCATGCAAAAGTGAGTACAATGCCACACTGGCCCAACGGGCAAATTCAGCCGGTTATTCTGCTCAAAAGCTGGCAGAGTTATATGAAAATATCGTAAAGGCTTATAATCAAGAAGGTGTATATCCCATGTGGTTTGACTTTGATGTAGAGGGATATGCAGTAAATGATACAGATGCAAATACACTAAGAAACGAAGCTTTGGCAATACTTCAGAAAGATTATCCTGATCTTAAAGCTGTGGTACAGTCAGGTAATATTCCGGCAATAGATATACTGGAGAATGCTATTAAAAATAATGTAAAAATTTATACAGTCAATTTAATGGCTATGGACTATGGTGTAAAAGGTGATATTGGAAGTTTAATACAGTCCTCTGTTTCCAGTGCCATTGCAAATATAGCTGCATTAAAATGGACACCAACATCACTTAAGCCTGAAGTAGGTATTACGCCGATGATTATCCAGGACGATACAGGAGGATTGTTTAATACTTCAGATGCCGATTCTCTTCTGGATTTTGCAGATGGCAATAAGAATATTAATTTCCTGAGTTTCTGGTATATGGGAAAAGATATCAGTGACAACTGGGCATTTACAAATATTTTCAAAACATACACACCATAAAAAAATAGCAGAGGCCGAGTATATATCTTTCTGACCGGCTTCTGCTATGTAAATATTCAATCCTTCGATAAATTCTGTACCATATGATTACAGGAAATAATAATAGATATAGCTATTTATTGAAATTATAAGTTGAGTCAGTATAATTAACTCAGTATGAAAGCCAAAACAGATAATTTATTTTTCTTATTCGGAAGTATATTAGTCATAATTTGTTTTCTCTTTTTAACTTTTGCGCATATTATTTTCTTTGATGAGCTAAGTTATTCAAATTATAATTATTTACCTGTTTCTTGTGAATCAAGAGTAGTTTTCTTAATCATAGATTATGTTTTATTTTTTTACTTTGTACATTTAATTTATTTTTCAATTAAGAAAATTATTTTCAATGCCAGGAGAGAAAGAAAGAGTCATTTTTTTTATGTTTCAATCTTAATTTCCTTATTATTTTTAACATTCTATAACCCCATATCCATATTTTACTTATTTAACTCAAATATATATAACTACGTTGTGATGTGGGATTTGACCCATTTTATTGGGGTTATTTTTATTGTTGTTTATCTTTTAAAAATATATGAAAAAGCATAAGTTTTACACTTTTTAAAATACGATTATTCTCTGTATCATCTACAATAAGAATATGATCTTTTTATTACTCAAAATATTATTAACTTGAAGAATTGGAAATGTTGTTGAACATTTGAAATTTTATATATAAAATAATTACTATAGAATAGAAATTCTAAGTAAGAATTAATGACTTTATGAATACAGATAATAAAAAAAAACTTAACTGTTGGGAATTTAAAAAGTGTGGAAGAGAACCTGGCGGTAATAAAGAACAGGAATACGGTGTCTGTCCTTCGGCTTTAGAAATAAGGACAAATGGTATTCATGGAGGTATAAATGGCGGACGTTGTTGTTGGGCTGTAACAGGAACTTTTTGTGGAGGCAAATCTCAGGGAAGTTTTGCTGATAAACATGAAAACTGTAATAAATGTGATTTTTTTAAATCTGTTATAACTGATGAAGTCAAAGATAACTCACTTGTTTTAGTTCTTGATATTTTAAAAAAAATGAAAGATAATAACTAGATAGTTAATGCTTTATAGTATATTTCATGTCAGTTTTGGCCTTAACTAATCCGATTTAAGTTTTCGAAACACTTTGTTTTTGCTATAATCAAGTTTAGCTTCTTCCCATGTTTTACCAATATATTCCTCTTTATATGAATTATGTTTAAACCAAATACCTCTATTTCTATATAAGTCTTTTTCTCCATAAAAGTCACCGCCTTTATGGTAAAAATATCCAGCTTCAATTAATGATTCCTTGTTCATTTAGTTACCTCATGCTTGTTATCAATCATTATAATGTAATATATCCTGCACATTTTAATACTGTTATTTATATAAGGTTCTTTAGTTTTATTGCACTGGTGTTATTAATAATAAAATAATTGCGTTGGGCAAGATAATTAATGTCAATTATCTTGTCGCAAGTTGAGGGATTGTCTAATTATTCAAAATTATGAAAGAATAATATCAATTAAGTATTATAATTACATAACTATCTAAGAGGGGCTTAGAATATGAACACTAATAAAAATCACTTGAGAAAAAAAGCTGAAGAACTAATATTGAAAGATCAAGAAACTTCCAAAGATATACCTTCTAAAAATATAAAAGCCCTATTAGATGAACTCCAGGCGCGCCAGATTGAACTGGATATTCAGAACGATGAATTTTGTAAGGCTCAATTATGTTTGATCGATATGTGTAGCAAATATTCTCTATTTATATGATTTTGAACCAGTAGATTATATTTTTTTAAGCGAATAAGAATAATATTATAGATATTCATTTAAACAATAAATACTGATAAATTTTTAGGTGAGTTATTATGCATAGTGATAATATTACAAAACTTGAAGCATTAGAATCAATATTGACTGATAGTTTAACTTTTAATGAATTGGGCATTAAACATATCTCAGAATATGGAGATTTGACAGTATTGAACACAGAAAGATTGATCTTGGATGCTGTTGGATATGATACTTTACTAGAGATTGTGTCAAACTATCTTTCTCTTATAAACACTTCAGCAGCAGTCTATGAAAAGAACGGTGACTATGCTTTTGGAATTTTTTCATCAAACTGGTGCAAGTACATGGACTCTGCATCAAGAAAGCTATGTAATACTGATAATAACAAACAGGCTTTGAATTCTGGTAAATGGCATTGCCATGAATCTTGTTGGACAGACTGCTCAAAAGTGTCTATAGAAACAAAAAAACCTGTAGATATAGTATGTAATGGCGGCATAAGAATTTACTCTATTCCTATTTTTCTAAGGGATGAAGTTATAGGTGCAATTAATATGGGCTATGGCATACCTTCAAAAGATATACAAAAATTGAAGCAGATTTCAAATAAATATAAAATTAATTTAGACATATTAATAAATATATCAGAAAAATATAATGAAATACCTGAAGAGATTATAAAGTTAGCAAAAAAACAAATTAATTATTCAGCAAAAATGATATCTTCAATTGTAGAAGCCCATATCTTAAAAACTGAAATTCAAAATAGTGCTAAATTTCCAGCAGAAAATCCTAACCCTGTTCTTCGTGTAAGTAAAGACGGAAAAATACTTTATGCAAACGAACCAGCCCAAAAAATAATATTCAAAGATAATAAAAATTCCTCAAAGACAATACCTGCTACATGGGATATAACATTCGATGAAATTATTAAAACAGGTGCCATCTTAAGAAATTTTGAGGTTAAGTATGATGATAAGGTTTATTGTTTTACTTTTGTTCCGCTACCAAACGTAGAATATGTTAATATATATGGATTTGATATTACTAGGCGTAAACAAGTGGAAAATAGTGCCATAGAGAGGATGAAAGAGCTACAGACTTTATATGGATTGTCCAATATTGTCGAGCGTGAAGGAATTACTATGGATGAGATTTATCAGGCAGTAGTGAAAATCCTTCCTTCAGGCTGGCAATATCCAGAAATTGCTTCCGCTAGGATAACTATCAATAATAAAGAATTTTGGAGTGAGAATTATATCAACAGCGACTGGAAACAAACCTCAAACATCAAAATAAATGGAACCAAGGCTGGTAATATTGAACTTAATTACATGGAAAATAGACCATTCTTGGAGGAAGAAAAGTTACTCTTAAATGCCTTAGCTGAGCGATTGGGCCGTATTAATGAGCGAAAACTATCTGAAGAAATTATTCATGTCAATGAAAAAAAATTACGCACAATTACTGAGACAGCTAAAGATGCTATAATAATGATTAATGATCTTGGAAATGTGACATTTTGGAACTCTGCAGCCAAATCAATATTCGGATACAATGCAAACGAAATCATTGGTAAAAATCTCCATCTTGTTCTAGCCCCAAAACAACTTTTTAAAATTTATCATGAAAAGTTCAGTAAGTTTAAAAAAGGTGGACAAGGTGCAGCTATTGGCAAAACACTTGAGCTTCCAGCAATTAAAAAAGATGGTTCAAAAATTACAATAGCTCTTAGCTTAAATGCTGTAAATATAAAAAACAAATGGAGCGCTGTTGGAATTGCCAGAGATATTACTGAAAGTAAAATAATTTCAACTGCTCTTGCTAAAGCTAAAACTTATTATCAAGGTATTATTTCAAATATGAACGATGGACTTTGGGTAATCGATACTAAAGGTAAAACTATTGATATAAATCAAGCTATGGTTGCAATGCTGGATTATGAAAGCAGAGAAGAACTTTTATCAAAAAGACCTGCAGATATTACATCTAAAAAAGATAAAGAGAAAACTTACGAAACAATGAAAGCATCTCTTGAGGGACAAAATATAGCTAATGAAATAATTATTATTTCTAAAACTGGAAGAGAAATACCTGTTTCTGTAAACTGTTCTCCATTGAAAGAGATGAATGGGAATATAATCGGTGGTATTGCTGTAATAAGAGATATTACTGAATACAAAAAAATATCAAATACTCTTGAGAAAAAAAATAAAGAATTAGATCTGTTTATTAATAATGTTCCAGAGGTTATTTATGCAGCTAAAGCTGATGAAACAGGTTCAGTGTTATTTATCTCAAAGAAGTGGAAAAAATGGACTGGGTATAGTCCTGAAGAGTGTTATAAGGAACCTGATATATGGCTAAGGTCATTACATAACGAAGATAAGGCTAGAGTATTATCAGCTTTCCAAGAGGCAATTGCTTTAAAGAAGAATAATATTTCTGAATATCGTCTTGTTAATAAAGATACAGGTGAAATAAGATGGGTTCTTGACCATTCTAAACCTGTAATAAATATTGATGGTTCGCTTGAGAGATATGAAGGCGTAGTAAGTGACATAACAGAATATAAAGAACTTAAAAGACAGATTTTTCATGCACAAAAAATGGAGGCACTATCTACTCTAACCAGAGGACTGGGGCATGAGTTCAATAATTCAATTGGAGTCATAGCTGGTTACACTGAATTACTTCAAGAAGAAGAAAATTTGACTTCTGAAGAAAAATCATATTTAGAACAAATACGTAACCAAGTCACAAGATCTGCTGAGTTAGTCAAAAATATTTCTATTTTTGGTAGAGAAGATAAATTTAATTTTAAACCTATATCACTTGACGCCATAATTAAAGAAGCACTATCTATAATAAGAGTTATTATTCCAAGCACTGTTGAATTCATAACTGATATTAGTTGTAACCATTGTATTGTTTCATGCAACGCAAACCAGATTCAGCAAGTGATTATTAATATATGTAATAATTCCTCTTCTGCAATGGATGGAAAACCTGGAACTATTACAATCAAACTGAATAATATCAAAAATATTGACAAAGATAAAAATAAATTACTAGAAACTCAAGGCCCTGTTCTATGTTTAAGTATATCTGATACGGGTTGTGGAATATCAGTTGATAATTTGAATAGAATATTTACGCCATTTTTTACAACTAAAAAAATTGGAAAAGGAACTGGACTTGGTTTATCAGTAGTTCATGGAATTATTAAAAATCATGGAGGAAAAATAAAAGTTGACAGTGAAATTGGAATCGGGACTACTTTTAATATTTATTTACCAGCAATACAAGATACAAAAATACAATCACCTTCAAAAAAAACTGAACAAGTTATGATAAATGGAAAATGGAATATTTTAATCGTTGAAGATGAAACAGCATTAGCTAATTTATTTGATTTATATTTAAATAAACTTGGTTATAACATAACACGTGCTAAAAATGGTATAGATGCTTTAAAAATACTAAAAGCTCAACCAAAAAAAATAGATTTAATATTTACAGATCATATTATGCCTAAAATGACTGGATTATTATTGAGTAAAAAAATATTAAACCTAGGTCTAAATATCCCAGTTATTCTTACGACAGGATATACAGATTTGCTAAATAAGGTTGAAATAAATGAATATGGTATTAGTGCTGTTTTATATAAACCTGTTGGAATATTAAGTCTTACAAAGATAATCAATAAAATATTGGAAGATAAAAAAGATGGTAAAGATTCTAATAGTTGATGATAATGATGATTACAGAAAAATGCTGAGAAGTGGACTTAAAAAAGCTAACTTTGATGTAATTGAAGCAAGTGACAGTATATCAGGGGAAATAAAATTTTATGAAGAATTTCCTGATTTAGTTATTATGGATATTTTTCTCCCTGGAAGAGATGGTATTCAGGCTATTCACAGCCTTAAAGAAGAATATGAAAATGTAAAAGTAATAGCAATTTCAGGTGCTGCTTCAACTGGCATGACTAATTTTCTTTTAGATAGAGCATTAGAAACTGGAGCAGATATAACTCTGAAAAAGCCATTTAAAATAGAAGAATTGCTAACGAATATAAATAATCTACTAAATAATAGTTAGAAGTTGTCATTTAGCAAATTATCACTTGCAACAAAAGCAATATGCGTTCTTTTGTAATTTTTTGGAATGATACATAGCAGCATCGGCTTTACATATTAAGTCATTAATCTCAACTGAATCATCTGGAAATATTGCTATACCGATACTAACACCTAAATTAATACAATTTCCTTCATAAATAGTATACTCATCAAATATTTTATTAATTTTTGCTGCTACAGGAATAATGTCATTTACTGTTTTTATATCGTTAAGGCAGATTAGAAACTCATCTCCTGCAAATCTTCCAATTATATCATATTGGCGCAATTGACTTTTTATTTTTGACACAGAGGCTTTCAATACTTCATCCCCAACCATGTGACCATATTTATCATTAACAGATTTAAAACCGTCAAAATCAAGAAAAAGTAGAGCGAATTTTTGCTTGAACCGCATCCATTTGCTGATACTTTTGTTAAGCATATCGATAAAGGGATTTTTATTGACTGCTCCTGTCAAACTATCCGTATATAACAAATCCTCTAGCTGTTGATTATTAATTTCTAATTCATTCTCATAGGTTTTTAATTTGCCTAGTAATAGCTGTTTTTCCAAAAAGTTTTTTACTTTTGCTCGTATGACAGTCGCAGAAACAGGAATAGTAAGGTAGTCATCAGCTCCAATACTCAACCCTTTAGCAAGGCTGTCATCATCACAAAATTTACCTGTCAAAAAACATATTGGAACTTCATTACTGTCTTTATGTTCTCTTATTGACTTGACTGCATCGAAACCGTTTATATCAGGTAGATTTATATCCATTAGAATAAGGTCAAAATCATTATTCAAAGCGAGTTTTATACCATTTTCTCCAGTGGTCGAAGTTATAATATCAATATCAAAATCTTTTAAAAATTCTATTGTCAGGTTTAATACTGATTCATTGTCATCAACAAGCAAAATTTTTTGTTTAGGGCTTTTCATGGTAAACTTTTATCGTTAATAAATTCCAATATAACAAGTTAAAAACAAAACATAATGAGCATTTCATCTCTAAATCATTTCAGTTTTTCTTTTGGCTAAACAAGCTAAATGTTTTCCAAATACTTCAACACATTCATCACCATTAAACCTATCTATATATTTAATTTTTTTTGCAAATGATAAATGTCTTACTTTTTGTAAAGGACAATCTATAGGATTATCACTCGAAAACGGGCATTCTTGTAATAGGCTTATTAATAATTTTCTAATAGTAAGCTCAATATCATTATTTAAAGCTAGCTTTATACCATTTGTACCAGTTTCCGAAGTCATAATATCAATATTGCAATTCTTTAAAAATTCTATTACCAGATTCAATACTGGTTCATTGTCATCAACAAACAATTTTTTTTGTTTAGTGCTTTTCACGGTAAACTTTCATAAGTTTTATCGTTAATAAATTCCAATATAACAAGTCTAAAATGAAACATAATGAGTATTTCATCTCTAAATCATTTCAGCTTTTCTTTTGGCTAAACAATCTAAATGTTTTCCAAATACTTCAACACATTCATCACTGTTTAGGCTGTCTATATATTTAATTTTTTCGATAAATGATAAATGTCTTACTTTTCGTAAAGGGCAATCTTTGGGGTTATTATTTGAAAATGGGCATTCTCGCAATAGGCCTATTAATAATTTTCTAATAGTTTTGGCAGTCAATTTTTTCATCATTAAGCTTGAACTATATAATATTAAAACAATTAACTTCAATTTGTATCAGAATATTATAATATATCGAAATGAAGTTAGCAAATATTTTATTTAAAATGCAATCTTAATAATTAATTTTCAATTATCCAGGATTTTACATAAAATAAGAATTACTCAAATCGGCACATATTATTAGCTGCCGCGTTACCTAATTAATCTTAGGAGGTACAATGAATGGCGAATTAAAAGATATGATTTATCTCCAAAAAGTCATAATGAATATTTAGGTATATACAAAAAATTTCTAAAATGGTTAATAGAGAATGGATATATAAAATATAACCCACTTCAAGAAATTAAAAGATTGTCAAAAAAAGGTGGAAAAGTTAAATATAGAAGAGCTTTAAAAAGTAATGAAATTAATAGATTACTTTCAACATCAGAAGAAAGAATGCCTTTATATTTGACTGCTTTGAGTACTGGACTACGGCGTGGAGAGTTAATGGAATTAAGATGGGGAGATATTATTCTTAGAGGTGATGATAGTTTTATAAAAGCAAGAGAAACTATAACTAAAAATAAAAAGTCAGCATCATTGCCATTAAGAAAAGAAGTAACAGAGGTTCTAAAGTCTATAAGACCTATTGATTATAAAGAAGGCAGTTATGTATTTAAGGGATCGTTACATAAATCTAGAGAATTTCATAAAGATCTATTAAAAGCAAATATAAAGTTAATTAATGATCTTGGTCAAATAATTGACTTTCATTCATTACGGTACACTTTCTGTACAAATTTAGCTATATCTGGGGTTAATATCCGTTATGCTATGAAATTAATGAGGCATAGTGATATAAATCTGACTACTAAAATATATACGGATGCAGGAATACTTGATGTAAGACCTTCAATAAATAGGCTTCCAAATCTACTGGACTCCCGAAAAGACTCCCGAAAGTTATTCGCTGAGGGGCATTCTAAGAACTTGGATGTCACAGAAGAAAATACTAGAAATTCTAAAAAAAAATTAGAGGATGAGGCTAAAAGTCATGAAAAGTCACAGGAGGACATAAAATGTCATAGACAAAAAAATGGCTCCGGCAGTTGGATTCGAACCAACGACCAAGTGGTTAACAGCCACCTACTCTACCGCTGAGCTATGCCGGAACACAATTCACTTTTTGAGTGAGTTTTTAATTAACACCCAAAAAGTGAATATTCAAATACAAAAAATTAAAATTTCCAAAAATTTTATAATGCCGGTTTTAATATGCCTCCAGTATCAGCACTGGTTGCTAACGAAGCATATTTTGCAAGCCACCCTTTAGTATATCGTGGTTTTGGTGCTTGCCAAGATTTTCTTCTTTCAGTCAATTCTTCTTCAGAAACGTTAAGTTTAATTATTCTTTTTGGAATATCAATGGATATAATATCACCATCCTTAACTAAACCTATAACTCCACCTTCTGCAGCTTCAGGGCTGATATGACCTATACAGGCTCCATGTGTTCCGCCACTAAACCTTCCGTCCGTGATAAGAGCAACGCTTTCACCAAGTCCTCTACCCATAATATAGCTTGTAGGTGCAAGCATTTCCTGCATGCCTGGACCACCTTTAGGACCTTCATATCTGATAACCACAACGTTGCCTTCTTTTACTTTACCTTCAAGGATGCCTTCACATGCTTCTTCCTGACTTTCAAAAATAACAGCTGGACCTTCATGTGTCATCATACTTGGTGCGACTCCAGCACTTTTTACAACTGACCCATTTTCAGCAAGGTTGCCAAAGAGAATTGCAAGTCCTCCTTCATCACTGTAAGGAGATTCAATTGTTTTTATAACATCGCCATCTGGAGATTTGGCATTTTTTATTTGTTCTCCTACGGTTTTACCAGATACTGTTAAAGCTTCGGTATCTATGAGCCCAGGAATTTTTGCTATTTCCTTCGTTATTGCGAAAATACCTCCTGCTCTATCTACATCTTCAATATGAAAATGGCTGGAAGGTGAAACTTTGCATATATTAGGAGTTTTTTTACTTATTTTATCCATATTACTTAGGTTGAATTCAGAACCTCTTTCGTTTGCAATAGCCAATGTATGAAGTACAGTGTTTGTGCTTCCTCCCATTGCAACATCAACAGCTATTGCATTTGAAAAAGCTGCATCTGTTGCTATTTCATGAGGGAGAGGACCACCGTTTTTCGCCATTTCTACTGCTCTTTTCGCTGCAGTTTTCCACAAAATTATTCTCTCTTCAGTATCGGCCAATATGGTGCCGTTGCCAGGCAAGGCTAAACCAAGAATTTCAGAAAGGCAGTTCATGCTGTTTGCAGTAAACATACCCGAACATGATCCTTCTCCTGGACATGCGCACTGTTCCAATTCATTTAAACCGGTAATGTCTAATTTATTAATTTTATGTTTTGCAACACCTTCAAAAACTGATATTAAGTCACAAGTTTTACCGCTTGGTGTTTGCCCGGCACGCATAGGTCCGCCTGAAGCGAAAATAGTAGGTATATTAAGTCTCATAGCCGCCATCAGCATTCCCGGAACAATTTTGTCGCAGTTAGGTATACAGATCATTGCATCAAAAGGATGTGCATTGACCATAGATTCAACACTGTCAGCAATGAGTTCTCTGCTTGGTAAAGAGTATTTCATTCCTTCATGTCCCATTGCTATACCGTCACAAATAGCTATTGTATTAAATTCAAAAGGAACTCCTCCTGCTTTTTTGATTTCTTCGCTTATTAATTGACCTACCTTATTCAGTTTACAGTGTCCCGGAACTATATTTGTATAAGAATTGCAGATTGCTATGAAAGGTTTTTTAATATCATTTTCGTTTAGTCCTGTTGCATATAATAATGATCTGTGAGGGGCTCTCTCATTTCCTTTTTTCATAATGTCGCTACGCATAGTTATACCTCATTTAGTTGTAGTATTTACTAATAAGTCAATTATTAATTTGACCTAAATAATTTATGTTGTTATTTTATTACAGGATATATTTAAACTTTATTTTGAATAACTCAGGTTAAATATTAAATTTTAATTATTGGATAAATTACTTCTTTAGTATTTTTATGTCCAATCTATTATAGAATAATATTATTTTTTAAATTTATATATAAATGTAAGGAATTGTAAATGTTTGACACATTATCAGATAAACTTCAAGGTGTTTTTAAGAAGCTGAGAGGGCAGGCTATACTAACAGAAGCCAACATCACAGAAGTAATGCGGGAAATACGGTTAGCGCTGCTTGAAGCGGATGTGAACTATGAAATTGCCAAGGAATTTGTAGAATCAGTTAAAAAAGACTGTTTAGGGCATGAAGTTGTTAAAAGTGTGACTCCGGGCCAGCAGGTCATAAAAATTGTAAATGATAAACTTGTTGAATTGATGGGGACAGATGAAGTTGAATTTGATACATCAGGAAGTCCATCAGTTTTTATGCTTGTCGGGTTGCACGGCAGCGGGAAAACCACTACTGCAGGAAAGCTTGCCGCGCATTTTAAGAAAAAAGGAAAGAGAGTTATGCTTGTTGCAGGTGATATTTACAGGCCTGCAGCTATCGATCAATTAGAATTTCTCGGTAAAGAAATTGATGTACCTGTTTACTCTGACAGGCTTCAGCCTAGAGTTGATGTTATTGCAAGTGATGCTAAAGCAAAAGCTAAATTTGACGGAATTGATATTCTAATAATAGATACAGCAGGAAGATTTCAGATTGATACTGAAATGGTACAGGAATTAGTAACAGTTTCTCAGACAGTTCTTCCTTTAGAAACACTTTTAGTTGCTGATTCTGCATTAGGGCAGGAGGCTGTTGCTGTATCTGAAAGTTTTCATAAAGAACTGGGTTTGACAGGGATTCTTCTGACAAAGCTTGATGGTGATGCTAGAGGAGGCGCTGCTCTTTCGATTAGAAAAGTTACAGGATGTCCTGTTAAAATGGTTGGTGTTGGAGAAAAAATTGAAGATTTGGAAGTCTTTTATCCTGACAGAATGGCTTCAAGAATTTTGGGAATGGGTGATGTTGTATCACTTGTTGAAAAAGCCTCAGAAGAAATAGATGCTGAAGAGGCAGAAAAACTTGAGAAAAAACTTAAAGCTAATAAATTCGATTTAAATGATTTTCTTGATCAGTTGCGCCAGATGAAAAAGCTTGGGGGGATGGAGAAAATTTTAAAAATGCTTCCCGGAGGAAAAGCTCTATCCAAGGGAAATGTTGACACTAAACAATTCGTGTCTCTGGAAGCAATTATTTGTTCTATGACATTAAGAGAAAGAAATAATCCTGAAATTATAGATTATTCAAGAAGAAGGAGAGTTGCCAGAGGCGCAGGTGTGGCTTTGCAGCAGGTCAGCGGTTTGCTTAAACAATTTGCCATGATGAAAAAAGTTATGAAGAAGCCTTCTATCATGAATAATGCTATGGCTGGAATGGGTATGCCTGCTATGCCTTCAATGGGAGGGGGAATGCCTGCAGGAGGCCGAGGTCCCAGAGTTCAGAAAAAAAAGCAGAAACGTAAAAAGAATAAGAAAAAATAAATATAATAAAAATCTGAACTATAAAAAAAGGAAAGTTTTTCAACTTTCCTTTTTGGTATATTTAATTGATGATTTTTTACTCTGCCAAAGGACAGCCAATTGTTTCGAAAGTCTGCTTATTGATAAATTTTGTTAGGTTAGTGCCGTCATCATCTTTTGCTCTCAGTGCATAGCGCTCTTGAACTCCTTTTGATGTTTCTTTTCTGTAAACAACTTTATGACACTGGCTTTCACAAATATTTACGGATTCGCGTTTTTTTACATTATAAAATTTTACTTCAGCCATTTTAAAACCTTCCTAATTTTAGAGTTTGTTAATAAATGGTTTTCCGAGTTCAAAATTAATATTAACAGGAAATTATTTTAATTGCAAATATATTTAAACGATTTTCTTTCGTAAATAACTGTATTTATACAAATAAATGCATTTTTAGGCTTAAAATAGAGTTTTTCATCATCATCATAAGCAAATTTATTGGCTGCAAAATCATCAATTACTTTAGGGAAAACTACCCAATCTCCATTTTCTTTTAAAGTATTTTGATTATTCTCTGCAATTTTTTCCAGCAAATCTTTATAACCGCCTATTGGTCTTTTGAGTGGACGTTTTGCCGCAATTATTTTTAATTCATCTAGTGGAATATTATTTAAATCAATGTTTACTTTACCTGAGATGCCAAGTATTGGACCTGAATCCATGTTCCCGCCTTTTCCGGTATATGGCTGTGCGACAATAACACTAGATCTGAGGTACGAATAATTATTTAATATAGCCGCTTCTATCGGGACAGTATGAAGTCCTACAAGTAATCTCCGATTATTGTTTGTAATCGTTAAATCGCCTGGGTGTACATTTAGACAAGGGAAATCTGCCATTATATTGCAAAGAGGTATAAAACCGGCAAGGATGCCGAAATCAATATTGTAGGGAGAAAGCATAATTCTTAATTCATCAGTCCATTTTTTACGAATTTCTCTGCCTTTGTCAGTTAGGATTGAAACCCTTGTTTCACCATTGTTCTTATAAAATTGTCTGATATCATGTACAATAAATGGAATTTTATATTTGTCAGCTATTTCTTTTGCCCTACTTTTTAACGGGGCGTCAGTCACAATAACACACGGTTTCCAATTAGAATTTTTATTTTCTTCTTTCAGGTTTAATATATTTTCTGCATTTGTACCTGAACCGCTGATAAAAATTGCTGCATTTTCTATTTCCTTTTCAGGAAGAAATAAATTTAAATTTCCCATAAAATAAAAACCTTTAAAATAAAACTAAATAACTTTAACTTTTTATTTACTTGAGTTAGAATCAATATAAAAATAACATTGTAACGAGAAAAAAATATTTGTCTAATAATTATTATTGATTTTTGTTGCTGATGTGCAAGATTAATTGGAGTTAGGATTTAATTATTAACTATACTAAATCAAAAGAATAGGATAAAAGAATGAAGAGATACAGACCTTTAAATCTAAAAGTATTGTTATGTACACTCGCATTTGTGATGGTATCAAGTGTTTATGCCGGCAGTTTCTGGAAGAGCTGGATGAAACCATTCAGCGGACCTGACCAAAATATTACTACCTTGTTGGTGACAGGGAACTATTCACAGTCACGTATGTTGGCTGAACTTGTTCAGCGCTATAATAAACAGCCTATCCTTTTAACTCCAGCTACTGGTGCTAACGATGTTTATTTTATGCCTCCTGAAAGACGTTCAAAAGCACTGCAGATTCCTTCTAGTGAAATAACAAATTTTGTAAATTTTCTTGGAGTTAAACAGATCATTATAATTGGTAATTCACAATATGTTCCTGATAAATATGTAGAACTCATACCGTCAAACCAGGTTGTTTGGAGAGTTACAGGTGAAAATTGGGATAAGGTAGCAGCATCAACAGGCAAGTTCCTGAATTTAACAAATGTAGCAAGTGATTATAGAGATTTACAGGGTAAGTTAAAAAGTGAAACCAACTATGAAAGAGTAAATAGTGATGATTCTCCTGTATTTGAGAAAGAAAAATCACTTAATGATATAGAAATTATACCTGCAAAACCAGAAGCAAAACCTGTAAGCAGTAAACCGGAAATAATTGATGCTTCTCAGAAATAATTTCAGATAGGTTCTTATACAAATAGTTTTAATAAAAGCTAATTATTTTGTTATATGATTTTTTATCATATCTTTAAAAACACTTTAAAAGAGTGTTTGAGACAACCGATATATTTTATCTTATTAATAACAGCTCTATTTTTAATAGGGCTGTTTCCTTCGCTGTCCATATTTGCTTTTAATGAACAGTTGAAAATGGTAGTCGACAGTTCAATGGCAATTATTTTGTTTCTGGGGTTAATCAATGCAGTATTATTATCAAGTTACATTGTGTATAGGGATACTGTAAACGGTTCGCTCCTGCTTATATTTTCCAAGCCTGTCCCTCGTTCTTCTTATATTTTAGGAAAAATGACAGGAATACTCTTCGCCTTAACAATCTTTGTGCTTATATGCAGCTTTGCAACATTGATTTCTCTAAATGTGTCAGTAAATCAGGTTAATTTTAATTTTAAATATTTTTATATTTATTTTATTATCTTATTCGTTGGTTCAGGTTTAGGATGCCTTAGAAATTTTCTATCAAGGCATTCTTTTTCGTCCACCGCAGTAATTTCAATTCTTGTGCTACTTTGTATACAGTTCTTTTATATGCATTTTTTTAGTGTAATCGGTACTTTTAAAAGTTTTAGAAATTATGAACTTAATGTTATATTTGCTTTAATCTTAATCTTTTTTGCTATTTGGATTTTTGGAGCAATTGCAGTTCTGGGTGCGACTAGGCTTGATATACTTTCTAATTTAATTATATGCTTTGCTGTTTTCATGCTGGGGCTTGTTTCAGATTATTTTTTCCTCGGACCTGCTGGATCGAATTATTTATTCAAAATTATTTATGCAGTGGTACCAAACTGGCAGTTCTTCTGGATGGCGGATGCAATGGCAAATAATAGAATAATTCCTGTAGATTATATTGTATGGACTTTTTCATATACAGTAGTTTATATTTTTTTGTGCAGCTGTTTTTCCATTTTTTTATTTGCAAAAACAGAAGCAGCAGGCTCTTCTAATAAAAATAATAATTAATTTATCCGCTGTTATTACTATGTGCTTTTAATGAATTGGATTTTTCTGGATTATGCATAAACAACTTGATTTTCTGCCTTTAAAAAAAGTATCAATTAATAAAGTTAAATTTAACAAAAACGGCAGATTCAAAATTTTATTACCTGAAGTATTCGGATTTTGCGGGGGTGTAATTACTGCATTAAAAAAAATGGAGTCTGTTTTAAATGAATGCAGCATAGGCCAAAAAATATTTCTTCTCGGTGAAATTATTCATAACTCAGCAATTAATGATTATTTGTTTGCACGGAAAGTTAATATTATTCATGAAGATAACTTGGAAGATGTGATAAATATTGCAGGGGAGAATGATATTATAGTCATACCTGCTTTTGGCATAGCACATGATCTAGAAGTGAAAATAAGAGAAAAGTATAGATTTATTATTGATACTGCATGTCGATATGTAAAATTAGTTTGGAATTTCATTGAAAGAGAATCAGAAAAAGGTTCGACTATAATTATTTACGGACAGCCTGGGCACCAGGAAGTTCAGGCAGGTATTTCAAGAGCATCAAAAACAAGTTGTGTTCTTGTAATTCCTAATCTGGCAGTATTAAAAAAATTCAGTAATATTATTTTAAATAAATTTAAGAATGATTCATTTGTAACCCACAGCATATTTGACGATATAAAAGAAATATCATTGTTTAATTCAGCCGCATTTAATATTAATAATTTAGCCTTGGCAAGCCAGACTACAATGCTTTATGATGAAGTGATTGCCGGTGAGAACATATTGTCAGATCTTTCTAAAAAAATAAATTCAAATTTTATCTCATGTAACACAATATGTAAAGCTACTTACAATAGGCAGAATGCTGCAAAAAATTTACTAAGTAAAAAGCCTGATGTTGTTTTTGTTATAGGTGGTTATGACAGCAGTAATACAAATCATCTGTTTGAACTGGCAAATCAAAAAACACGTACCTTTTACATTAAAGACTCTTCTTATATATCTGAATTACATGTAAAACATTATATCCCCAGGGAAGAAAAAGAAATTATTACTTTAACTGAAAATATTTTCTTGGGAGTAGATAGTGTTGCTGTTTTAGCAGGCGCATCATGTCCATTTTATATTGTAAAAAATGTAATGGATAAATTAGCCGATATTTAATTGCTTATTTTCTTCTCTATTTAAAGTAATTTCTTCCAGGCATTTGTCTTAAAATTTAACCTTCTGTTTTGAACACAAAAGAGATTTTATCATTAATAAAAGCAGTATATCCATACTAAATCTACTATAATGGTAATAAGTGAATTATATACCTGATGATAAAATAATGCTTTATAAACGGTGGAGGTTAAAAAGATGGGAAAACAACATGTAAGTTCATCGCGAATATGCTATCTGAATTTAGGTTTTTTAGGACAAAGTTATGCCTGGGGACTTTTTTATGTTTTTATGAGTCCTATTTTTGAATATCTTGGAGCAAAACCGAATCAGATTTCAGGTCTTTGGCTGGCAGGTCCGGTAATGGGAATCATAACACAGATTGTCGTTGGTAAATGGAGTGACTGGTGCTGGACAAGATTTGGAAGAAGAAGACCCTTCATATTGGTAGGAGCAGTTGTGGTTTTTGTCTGCTTTTTGTTTATGATATATTCAAGTTCTCTTGTTTTTGTAATAATTTTATTTTGGATTATGATGACTGCTGCAAATTTAATGCAGGGACCATACAGGGCTTTGATAGCAGATGTATTGCCCAGCGAACAGATGTCTACGGGATTTATTGTTCAATATATGTTTGCTGGCATTGGAACGACGCTGGCATTTTTTTCTCCCTGGATACTTAGTCATTTAGGTGTAACTGATGTATCTCATATAGATCATATTCCATTAATTGCCAAATTGTCTTTTGAAATCGGAGCAGTCATTCTATTGGTTACAGTTTTTGTAAGTTGTGCATGTACAAAGGAACTTCCACCAGAAAATATGGAAGAGTTTAAGATAAATAAGAAAAGAGAGTTAAATCTAATATATGCAACTTCAGAAATATTCGGCGGGATATTTAAAATGCCCAAAATTATGTGGCAGATGTCATTAGCAATGTTTTTCTCGTGTTTAGGAACTTTTCTAATGTCTATATACTTTGCTCCGGCTGTCGCAGAAAATATTTATGGTGCAAGCGTAGGGTCAACACTTTATACTAAAGGAGTAGTTTGGGCAGGTTTCCTTTTCGCTATGTATTCAGTTTTTTCAGTAATATTTTCACTGTTCATGCCATGGATTACAAAGTATATTTCGCTTAAGATACTTTTTTCAATCACAATGTTAATTGGTGGAGTTGCCCTTATTTGTTTACTTTTTATAAAAAATCCAATTTTGCTGCTTGTTCCTATGATAGGGGTTGGAATAATGTATGCCGGAAATCAAAGTATACCTTTTGCAATAATAGGAGATTCATCTAAGGATGAAGATGTTGGTACAAGCATGGGGATTTTTAATATTTTCACAACTCTTCCTCAAATGTTTGTATCTATTTTCTTTGGATTCTTTATGATTCGTTACCTTTGTAATAATTCATTGTACGCAGTAGCTATTGGTGGTGTATTTCTGTTGATCTCAGCAGTATGTGCGTTATTTATACAATACAAAGGGCCGAAAAAAGGTATTAAATTCTCAGAAATGTAAGTTTAAGAAGTTAAAAGTGTTAAATAAATCTGCATGAATTGTGCAGATTTATTTTGAATATATATATGTCTAATACTGTTGTAGAATAAGTTCTATAGCCTATAAGCTTTAAAGTTACTATCAGGACTATTTCCTTTTTTTAAATGTATAATTTTTTTCTTTAAATCCATTATTATAGTACATACAGTTCCTGAATCATCAAGAATATTTCCTTTTACATATTTTCTGTGGATGGGATAATTTTTGTTTGAACTATCCAGTAAAAGATTCTTAATATTCTCAATCGATTGTAGCTGCTGATTATTAATTATTTCTGAAGCAGTATTATATCTTGTTAATGAACATTTATATGATTCAATATCAGGATTTATTTTTCTAACTAAATAATGATTTGTGTGTAGTAGAAAATCATTATCTGAAATTAATTCAAAATTTTCGTTACCTGCAAATTCTATATCAAGACATGAACTATCTTCGCAGCCCAGAAGGATATTACTTGCTTTGCCAAAACCTGATGTTTTTATGTTATTTTTTGCTTCAGAAAGAGAAGTGGAATCTAGAATTGATCTTAAAACAATATGAACAGGTACTCCATTTAATTGCTTATTCCTTCTAAGAATATTAAGGCAAACTCCTAAACCGGAATTATTCAGACCAATTTTACCTATGATTCCAGGCTCAGTCATCATTAATATTTTATGACCGTTATCATAGGTGATATTAAGAAGAACAATCAAATTTTCAAGCTGTTTGCCCCAATCCCAGTTCTGTCCCAAAATCGAAGTTTTCTTGTAAAATAAAGAAGTGCATTCATTTTCATCAAAAGCCAGAATTTCTGATCTTGCATTTAAGGCATAAATCCATAGAGGCTTAACATTTGAACCTTCTGATATAGCCTCAATTTCTTTAACATAATCTATGTTAAACTCTTTTATTTTGTTTTTGAAAAAAGTTGCTTTATCAGATAGATCCTGTTCAGTGCAGTTAAAATATTTTGCATAGAACTCTATAGTTTTATTAATCTTTTCTTTTAAAAGTTTTCCATATTGATAGCCAATTTCTTCATGACTACCTTTTAGAAATACTACAGGTATACTGTCCATTATTAAATTCTTTCAGCAAAATATGATAATATAAAAGAAATTATTTTTTGTATGTTTTTCCTAAAACTTTCATTGCTTTCTGTAAATCAGCCCATGCATATTTTTTCTGTCTGGAATCTCTTAAGAGAAAAGCCGGGTGAAAAGTGGGAAGTGTTTTTATGCCGTGAAATTCATGCCATTCTCCATGTATTTTTGTAATGCCAGTTTTGTTCAGCAAATGTTTTAAAGGAACTGCTCCAAGCAGGATTATAACTTTAGGTTTTATTATATCTATTTGTCTGAGTAAAAACGGGAGACAGGAATCAGCTTCATCGGGATGAGGATTTCTATTTTGAGGAGGTCTGCATTTTACTATATTGGCGATGAAGACGTCTGAACGGTCATAGCCCATTGCTTTTAACATTTTTGTTAGCAGTTGACCGGATTTGCCTACGAATGGACGTCCATGTTCATCTTCATCTTTGCCTGGACCTTCACCGATGAGCATCAGTTCAGCTTTTATTGATCCTTCGCCGAAAACAGTGTTTGTTCTTGACGTGGACAGATCGCATCTGTTACAATTATTAACCTGTAGATTAAGTTCTTCAAAAGACAGTGAAGAAAAATCTGAATTTTCTTCCATATCTGTTTTTTTGTTTTTATTGTGTATATCTGGTTTTGCTTTAGCTAGTGTTGAATCTTCAGTAGAATTTGCACTACATAGGCTGTTGTCAGAATAAAACTCTTGCAGCACATCAGCTGGTATGTAAGCAAAACTGCTGTTGGTTTCTTCTTCTTTTAAATAATCAATAATTTCATCTACTATATGCATTTTATTATAAGAAAAGTTTATTTTATTTGTCTTTTTTTCTATATTTTCTTTAAACCTCTTTATTACCTTCCTATTATCAGGTGATAAAGATTCAGATTTCTTAAAATAATATATCGCTTTATCTTAGTTTTCCATTACCATAAATGGCATTCCCAGATAATAGTGGTGTAAAAATTTATTATTAAGAAGATAATTCTGGTTATCCAATTCTTTGAAAATAGAGTAGTTAGCAGGGATTTTTTAAAAAAGCAATAATACAAATAATAATTACAATAATAAGTATTATTTCTATTTTTATTATGCTGGCATTTTTCCATTTTTTATCAAAATAAATTCAAGTAAATATAAATGCCATATTAATGATTTTATTAGTTAAGTATATTTGCAGCAATTAATGATCCTAATACATGTGAAGTTTTATTGAATCTTCCTAAGGCTGTCATTGAAAAAAAGGAGAAATAATATATGTTTATAGGTGCTATTCGCTGATTCACAAAAAATTATTTTAATTTTTAGAAAATAAAAACCACAAAGCAAGATGTAAAATTTTGCTATAATATAGACAGGTTCATATATGAAAAAAATAAAAGGGCCTATTGCTGTCATAGATGTAGGAGCTCACTTTGCCAGGTTGGAGATTGCTCAAGTCAATGCTGACGGGAGTTCCTATGAGACTCTTGAAAGTCTAACTCAGATTGCTCCTCTAGGAGTGGATGTCTTTACCAGAGGTAAAATAAGTTCAGCAAATACTTATCTGGTTGGAAAAATTCTTAAAGATTTTTCAACTGTTCTTAATGAGTATAAAGTTAAAAAGTTAAAAGCAGTTGCAACTTCTGCTGTTAGAGAAGCAGCTAACAGCGAACTGTTCATAGATAGAGTTTATAGAATAAGCGGAATCAAACTTGAAGAGCTGGAAACTCCTTTAATGGCTAAAATTATGTTTATAGCTGTTAAAGATGTTATAGATAATTCTTTTGATTTTTTAAACAAAAATTCTATGATATGTGCAATAGGAACAGGAGCTACACAGGTTTCTTTCGTGCAAAACGGAGTATTGAGAAGCTCAGAAGCTGCAAGATTGGGATCTTTAAGGTTGGTTGAAGAACTTCAGCGTCCTTTAAATGCGACTCAATTAAAGCTGTCTATAAGGCCATTTGTTGAATCAGCTGCGAAAGGTATTATTGCACAGTCTACTTTGAATTTAAATTCAGGACTTGTTATGGGAACAGGATCATCTGTCAGAATTCTGCTTGATTTTCTTCCTGATGATGAGAAGGAAATGAATGATTCAAAGGTAAAGTGTCTATCAAAAGAGCAGTTTGACAAAATTTATGAAATAGTATCTGAATTGACTCCTGATGAAATTGCTTTTAAATACAATATTTCAGATACTTTAGCACAAAGTATTGAGCCTACATGTGCAATACTATATCATTTTTTAAATTCAGCTCAGGCAGATAAGCTTATTATACCGGCCATAAGTACCAGAGATGCAATAATTCATGATTATATAAGAGAGTTGTCTGATGAAGATGATCCTTTCTTGCCTTATCTTTATTCATGTGTAAAAACAATTGGAGAAAAGTTTCGTTATGATGCATGCCATGCAGAGAAAACAGTAGAAATGGCTTCATTTATTTTCAATAAAACAAAATTTTTACATTCCTTGGATGAAGATGCAGAGAAGTTGCTTAAAATAGCTGCTTATCTTCATGATATAGGTATTTATGTTAATACCAGAAGGCATCATAAACATAGTGGATATATTATACGAAACAGTCAGATTGCAGGTATAACAACCAAAGAGATAAATATTGTTGCATGTATAGCCAGATATCATCGAAGAGCTTTGCCTAAAAAAATTCATAGAGAATACGGAGAACTAAGTTCTAGTAATAAAGTTCTTGTTTCAAGTCTTGCTGCTATATTGAGAATTGCTGATGCATTGGATTTTATTGATAAATTAGGCATTAGAGATATTAAATTTGATCATAAGAAAAAGATAATGAATATTATTGTTGATAATATTCTTGATGTTATACTTGAGAATTGGGCTTTAAGAAATAAAGCTGATTTATTTAAAGAAGTGTTTGGATATAAAGTAAGGATTAGCGGTCTGTAATGAGTAAAAAAATAACTGATAAACATTTTATAAGCAGAGAAATTAGTTGGTTAAGTTTTAATTCTAGAGTACTGGATCAGGCATTTGACAAAAATAACCCACTGCTTGAACAACTAAAATTTATGGCCATTTTTAGCAATAATCTTGATGAGTTTTTTATGGTCAGGGTTGCAGGGCTCAGGCAACAGTATGAAGCTAATGATTTTTCTGAAGATCCTGCAGGTTTAACAACTGAAGAACAGCTGAATGGTATTCGTGCTAAGACAAAGCTTCTGGTTCGAAGACAATACGGTTATTTAAAAAATCATATGCTCCCTGAGCTGGGGAGAGCTAATATCCATCTTGTTAAAATAAATAAACTGGATAATATTGAAAGGGAAAGGTTAAAACTCTTTTTTGAAAAAGATATTCTGCCTGTACTGACTCCGGTCGGTTTTGATCCTACACATCCATTTCCTGTAATTAATAACTTGGTAATTGAAATTGCGGTTAGAGTCAGACGGCCTAATAAAAAAGAAGATTTTTATGGTTTTGTTGAAGTCCCTTCTTCGTTAACAAGATTTATCAGTGTTAATTATTCAAAACCGGGGAAGGCTTTTATTCTGCTGGAAGATCTGGTGCTGGAACATATAGATATGCTTTTTTCTGGATGTACTTTGGAAAGTGCTTTTCCTTTTAGAATCACAAAAGATATGGACTTTTCCATAGAGGACATTGAAGAAGATTCAAATTTAATGATAGATATGGAGAAAAAGCTTAGATCCAGCAGGAAACGTAAAGCTATAAGACTTGAACTGCCTGAATTTGCAAAAGGAGATATGTCAAAATGGCTAATTGAAAAATTGGCTGTCCCTGATGAATATATTTACGAAATAAATGGACCGCTTAACTTGGCTAACTTATTCGAATTAATTTCACTGAGTTCAACAGCAAAACTTATTGACAGTAAGATAGAGCCTTTAAAAATACCTATATTGGAAGATGCAGATTCTATTTTTGATGTAATTAGTCATCTGCGTGCCATTCCTCTATTTCATCCATATGAAAGTTTTAATTATGTTGTCAAGTTTTTGAGACAGGCAGCTGAAGATCCCAATGTGCTTGCGATAAAGCAGACGCTGTATAGAGTAAGCGGAGATTCTCCTATTGTTCATTCGCTACAGAAAGCCGCTGAAAATGGTAAGCAGGTTACTGTAATAGTTGAATTAAAAGCGAGGTTTGATGAAAAAAGAAATATTGCATGGGCTAAAAGACTTGAGATGTCAGGTGCTCATGTTATTTATGGTATGTCAGGTTTAAAAATTCACTGTAAAGCTCTATTAATAGTAAGAAGAGAAGAGGGAGGGATCAGAAGATATCTTCATCTTGCAACTGGCAATTATAATGATTCTACCGCAAGAATTTATACTGATACTGGAATGTTTTTGACCGATACTAATATTTGTGCTGACATATCTGCTCTGTTTAATGTTATGACAGGGTACTCAGAACCTCCTAACTGGAAAAATGTAGCAGTTGCTCCGTTTAATCTCAGAGAAAAATTTATAAAACTTATTGATAGAGAAGCAAGAAATTCTACAAAACATAAACCTGGAAGAATTGTTGCCAAGATGAATTCCCTTGTTGATAAACAGGTAATTCAACATTTGTATAAAGCTGCTTATGCAGGTGTTAAAATTGATTTAATTGTAAGAGGTATATGCTGTCTAAGGCCAGGAGTGGAGACAAGAAATATTAATGTAATAAGTATTGTTGACAGGTATTTAGAGCATTCCAGAATTTTTTATTTTGAAAACACCGGTAATCATGAATATTATATGTCAAGTGCTGATTGGATGCCTAGAAATCTTGATAAAAGAATTGAGCTACTGTTTCCTATTGAAGATAAGTTCAGCCAGTCACTTATTGCTCAAATTTTAAAGGCTCAATTAAATGATACTTTCAATGGAAGAAAGCTCGGCATCAAAGGCAATTATCCTAGATATAGAGTTAGAGATAAAGCTACAAGAAGCCAATTACTCACTTATGACATATTGAACGAGTATCGTCCTCTCCAGGGGAAAATACAAAAATTCACTATCTTTGAAAAAGAGAGATAGTAAATATTATTAATATGATTAAGTATAATAAGAAACTTATTGCCGTCATAGTAATTCTGACTGGTTTAGGATATCAGACATTTATTGATATATATCTGCCCGGACTTCCTGCAATTTCTGAATATTACCGTGTTGGCTCATCCTATGTTCAGTTGTCAATGACTCTATATTTATTAGGCAGTGGTATTGCCTTCTTTTTCTATGGGGTGTTGTCAGATATCTATGGTCGTAAAAAATTAATGCTGACTGGCGTATTGATATGTTCTTTAGGTACAGTTATGAGTTTAATCTCGACCAATATAAGCTGGTTCTTGCTGGGAAGAATTCTTCAGGGAGTTGGACTTGGTGCATCAATACTTGCTTCACCTGTTCTTATTGATACGTTAAAGGGGAAAACCCTGGTAACAGCTTTTGTGCTTTATAATATCAGCTACTCTGCAATTCCTGTATTGGCTCCTTATTTTGGAGGACTTATCTTAAAATACTATGATTGGCAGATTATTTTTGTTGTGTTATTAATATATATTTTGATAATAACTTTATTGATAGGATTTTTATTACCTGAGACTTTAAATAAAGAACAGCACTCTTCATCTTTTGAAACAATTATTAAGGATTGTATACATATATTATCAAATAAACAGTTTTTATGGATTACAATCGTAATGACATGCTCATGGGGATGTATTATTGTATTCAATGTTTTAGGTCCGTTTCTCTTTCAAAAAATCTTTTTTATAACAGCTTATCAATATGGAATTGTGACTCTTGCAATAGGCTGTGTATATATGTGTTCTACTTTTATGAATAAGATATTATTATACTACTTTGAACCTGCCTTCCTGATATTTGTCAGTGTACTTACTGCATTGATCTGCAGTGCTGTTTTCGTTTTTATTTCAATTCTGGGTTTTGATAATATGTTTATGAGTCTGATTATCACTCTGTTATTAAGTTTTTCATGTGGATTGCTTTTTGTTAATGGAATGACTTTGACATTACCTCTATTTCCATTTAATGCTGGACTGGCAGCGGCATTACAGGGATGCATCTGTGTTTTAATCTGGACTGGAATTACCGGGATAGTAGCCGTTTTTATGTATAGTCAGTTACTACTATCTCTGTTTTATTTTCTATTGTCAATTTCAAGTTTTATTATATTGGCTATATTAAGTTTTAAAATTAGAATTACCGTGCCTGATCATATTAATTAATTACGGATTACGGAATATGTGTCAGAAATTGAAAACCTGAAATTTTAGCGAGGTTACTGGAGTGAATAAAATAATTAAGAATTGTTCCATTGTAAATTCTGATAAAACTTTTTCAGCAGATATTTATATTGAGAATGGAATTATAAAACTGATTGAAAAGAACATCAATATTCCGGATATTGAAATTATAGATGCTGAAGGGAAATATGTAATACCAGGAGGAATTGATGTACATACACATTTAAACTTAGATGTGGGTATTGCAAGGGCTCAGGATGATTTTTATACTGGAACAGTTGCTGCTGCATGCGGTGGAACTACGACTATTGTAGATCATATGGGATTTGGACCGAAAGGATGTAATCTGAAGCATCAGGTAGATGTTTATCATGGGTATGCACAGGGTAAAGCAGTTATTGATTATAGTTTTCACGGTGTTTTCCAGCATCTGGATAAAAAAATACTAAATGAAATTAAATCAATAATAGATGATGAAGGTATTCCAAGTTTTAAAGCTTATTTTACTTACGGATATAAAATGGAGGACTGTGAAGTTCTTCAGATATTGAGAGAACTCAGAGAAAGAGGCGGTTTACTTACTGTCCATCCTGAAAATGATTCAGTAGTTAATTTTTTAAGAGATGAATATTTCAATAATGGAAATACAGCTCCGATTTACCATGAAAGAAGCAGACCGGTTCAATGTGAAGCAGATGTTATAAATAGGGCAATACTTTTAGCTGATATGGCAGGAGATGCTCCTTTATATATAGTTCATTTATCAAATGTACTAGGGTTGCAGTATATTAAAAAAGCACAGGAAAAAGGTCAGCGTGTCCTTGCAGAAACGTGTCCTCAGTATCTATTCCTTGATGATACTGTTTATGAAAAACCTGATTTGGAAGGCTTAAATTATATATGCAGTCCACCAGTTCGAAATAAATTAAATCAGAATCCTTTATGGGATGGACTTAAAGATGAATCAATTTCAACTTTTGCTACAGACCATTGCCCTTTCAGTTCTGATTTGCGAATTAAACTTGCATCAAAGGATTTTAGAAAATGTCCGGGAGGTTTGCCTGGAATAGAGCTCCGTTTATCTCTCCTATTTTCTGAAGGAGTTAAAAAAAATAGAATTAGTATTAATAAATTTGTTGATCTGTGCAGTACTAAGCCTGCTAAAATAATGGGTTTATATCCTAAAAAAGGTACAATTTCTGTAGGTTCAGATGCTGATATCGTTATTTTTGATCCTGATAAAGAATCAACTGTTACCCATAAAAATTTACATGAAAATGTAAACTATACCCCTTACGAAGGGATTAAACTTCAAGGTGCCCCGATACTTACCATGGTGAGAGGAGAAGTAATTGTTAAAAATAATATATTCATCGGGCGAAAAGGCTCAGGTGAATTTATAAAACGAAGTAAATTTAACTATCTTTAAAAGAAAGGTAAAATAATATGAAAAGAGAAATTATTTCAACAGAAAATGCTCCTGCAGCAATTGGACCTTATTCACAATGTGTGAAAATTGACAATTTAATTTATACTTCAGGACAGATACCTGTAGACCCAAAAACTGGTCAAATTCCTGAAAGCATTGAAGAGCAGGCTAAACAGTCATTAGAAAATGTAAAAGCTGTTATTGAAGCTGCTGGAGGTACAATGAGTTCAGCAGTAAAATTATTAATTTTTATAAAAGATATGAATGATTTTGCAAAAATAAATGAAGTTTATGCTTCCTTTTGGGAAGGTGATTTCCCTGCAAGAAGCTGTGTTGAAGTTGCCAGACTGCCAAAAGATGTTTTAATTGAAATTGAAGCTATTGCCTTAGCCCAATAAATTATCTAAATAATATTAATTGTTAATGATATAAACTATAATGCTTAATTTGTTAACAATTAATAACTGACCTTTAATAAGTATTACTGTTCCTGTTTGTATTGCTCTTTAATAAATTGCCATGCCTATTTATAATTAATAAAAAGTTTGCACATTTTATTTAATTTTTGAGGTATATATGAAGGGAAAAATTCGTTATTCTATTACCTGTTTTCTTATCTGCAGTACATTTGTCATCTTTAATGGATGCGGTTTATTTGAAAGTAAACCAGACAATAAGCCTAAAAAAACCGGAAAAGTTCTATCCGCTGTTTTTAATGATAAACTTACCCAGAAAGATTTCGAAGAAACTCTGAAAAAGCCAGAACCTTATCCCAGTAGGCAAGAGATAGAAAATGCAATAACAGAGAAGAACAGCAGTCTTTGTTATAAACTGCTATCTGAAAGATATTTTAAAGTAATTAAAGAGGATTTAAAGTTTACACCTGATGATAGACCACAGAGCTTCATGCATTGGGAAAGAAATAAAGACGGTATACCATTTTTAGTGCCAAGTCCAGGTATATATGCTACCTCATCATGGAAATGGGATTTAGTTTTTAGCGCAATGATTACTTCTGATATGGCTTCTAAAACGAATGATAAAGAAGAAAAAGAATCACTTTATGCATTGGCTAAAGGGTGTATGATCTCTGTCGTTCAGAATCAAATCCCAAAAGGATATGATAAAGGTATGATACCTCATATGAATTTTAATGATAAAAAAGATCAGAAATTCTGGGGCTTAAAATATCATTCCTCAATAACTCAGCCGCCAATTACTGTATTAGGTGTAAAATCTCTGCCAAATAAGAATGAGCATTTAGCATTTTACCCTGCCTTAACCGGTGAAATTGAGTGGTGGTTGAAACAAAGGATGGACGGTGGTTTACCATATGTGATACACCCATGGGAAACAGGTAGATATGCAGCTAGAGATACTGACAGTCAATTAATACAGTATTTTGATTTTAAGGCATTTAATAAGAAAAAAGTTGGTAAATATTATCCTATGAGTAGAGGGTTAATTGGAAGCGGGAGAGTAAAATTACTTCGTGAACTTAAGAAAATCAATAAGATGCCACCATCTAAAAAAGCAAAAAAACTTTTCGAACTCAGATCTCCTGACATGGCGGCATATTTAATTATGGCTTTAAGGCAGACAGCAGATTTTGCAGCTGAGCAGAATGATTATAAAACTGAAGTAAAATATAGAGATAGAGCAGACAGTATAGCAAAGGCAGTAAATGCGAAAATGTGGGATGAGAAAACAGGATTTTATTATTCTCTCGGAAGAAAACCAAGTAAAAAAATAATCAAAGATAGTGGTTTAGATCCTAAACTTTTTAAAGTTGATAATTCCGGTAAAATTATGACGATGGTCGGCAGTACGTTTGTAACTCTTGCTGCAGGTATTCCTGACGTAGAACAATCTGTAGAATTACTTGATAAGCTGGAAAATAAAAAATTATTTGATACTATGTGGCCGGTTCCAATGGTGGCTGCTAATGATCCAGGATATATTTCTGATGAATATTGGAGAGGTTCGACTTGGCTTAATATAAATTATTTCATTATACAGGGGTTAGTTAAATATGGTGACCGTTTTGTAAAGGAAGGGCATGTTAAGCTAGCAAATAGGTTTTATAATAAAGCTTTAGAATTGTCATGGAAATCGGTGTCAGAATCTTCAGTAGGATATTATGAGTTTTTTTCTTCCAACAAAAAAGGTAAACTCGGTTTAGGAGCTCATGATTTTGCTTGGTCAGGTTTAATATTAAATATTATAATAAATATAAATATAAT